>FWWL01000022.1_pt1 | contig 231208 bp, 198 predicted proteins | sample 2228331 | NCBI WGS metagenome assembly FWWL01 (sample SAMEA103939775, study PRJEB20133) | metagenome | reverse complement strand
TACATCATTACCTATCTCAGGATAGGGTGAAATAACAGCCGCACCCCTTATCCCAAGGAGAGCCTCGCATTTCTTCTGGATTGCATTTATTGTCAGTACCCCCAAGGCAAGCCTCAGCAGAAAACCAAAGCCCAGGACTTTAGCCATCTTGGTTGGACTTTTTCTATATTCAAGCATTTTTTCAATAAAACCCTTGCACTTATCTGTTACGTCAGGATTGAAATAAAACACATTTCCCCCGGTGAATTGTCCTTCCCACAGCCGCGCATAGGTTCTCCTAACGCCCGGATACTTCAGGTCATTGACCTTCTTGTCTACAATCGAGTAGCACAAGTCCACATCCTTCTGCCTGCACCTTGCTACGAAGTCTTCAATTGCTTCCTTGGTTACCATAGGAATGTCAGATGTCACAATGAGTATCTCTTTTTCCCCGGAAAAATAATCCAAGGCAAGCAGTATGTTTGATACTATGGAATCAGTTCCTTCAATAACATTGTCCACAATACCCCCGATTGCTTGCTCCAGCTTATCCTTTGGTCCTACAACCGCAATTCTGTCTATGCTGCTGCACTTTTTAAGGGCTTCTACCACATATTCTATCATGTGCTTATCCTTGATTTTATAAAAGGCTTTATTTATCTTCTCATCGCCGCTCTCATTTGGGGCACCCTTTTTTTCTCCTGCAAGGACTATAACATCCAATTAGCTCAATCCTTCTTTCTTTATATGGGCGGGTCTAAAACCTACCCCTACAGCAATTCTCCATGATTATCCGGCATATTGCCAGCCATTGTCAGTATGTATTTTTCGGCATTTTCTATATGCCTCTTTGCAATTTTCTCAGCCATATCTATATTTCTTTTGGAAATTGCCTCAGCTATTTCGTAATGCTCCTTGGCCAAATCCTTTGATTTGTTTGATTTGTTTATATACATTATCCTGAACCTTTGAACCTGCTCCCTCAGATTATTGGTTATCTGCAGCAGCTTATCGTTTCTTGTAGCCCTGAATATCCTGTCATGAAACTCAATATCCTTTTGTACAATCATGTCGAAATCATCATCTTCTATGGCTTGATGAAATTGCCGAGCTGTTGTCTCAAGCTCCTCAATCTCTTCGTCAGTAATCCTTAAGACTGCAAGTCCCGCAGCCAAACCCTCCAAAGCCGCTCTGATCTCTAAAACATCGGTAATATCCTTAAGGGAAAGGTCAGCTACATATGCGCCCTTCCGGGGCATCATTATGACCAAGCCTTCCAGCTCAAGCTTCCTTATAGCTTCTCTTATAGGGGTACGGCTAACTCCCAATTTTTCGGCAAGCTGCACCTCCATCAATCTCTCTCCAGGCTTCAGTACCCCAGAAATAATCGCTCCCCTGACTGATTCAAACACTATCTCTCTTAAAGGCTTGTAGTTGTCCAACTTCAATTCAAGAAAATCGTTTTCCATTATTATCGCCCCCTATTAGTATTCTAATACAAAATTAATTAAAAATCCCAAGTCTGATTGATTGTCTTGACTACAAAAATCTCATTAACCATATGCTTTATATGATCATGTGCATTATATGCAGAAGCACTATCCTTGAAGATTCCAAATACCGTTGGCCCGCTTCCGCTCATCATACTTCCCAGGGCACCGTATTCCACCAGTTTTTCCTTTAATTCCTCTATCTGCGGGCACTTTTTTATTGTCACTGTTTCCAGTACATTGCGCATATTAGCTGCGATACCCTTCAGGTCACTTGAATCAATACACCTTATCATATCCTTAATATCAGGCTTCTCCTTGATATCCTCAAGTCTCAAGCCTTCATAAACCTCTTTTGTAGATATGCTCACGGCAGGCTTAGCCAGTAATATGAGACAATCAGGAACGCCGGACAGTGGAGTAAGCTTCTCCCCCAGACCTTCTGCCAAGGCAGTTCCGCCCTGGATGCAGAAAGGCACATCAGATCCCAGCTTTTTCCCCGCTTCCAGAATCTCACTCTTTGACAAACGCAAATCCCAGCCCTTATTAAGAAGCTTCAGTGTAAGCGCTGCGTCTGCGCTTCCTCCTGCAAGTCCTGCAGCAACAGGTATTGTTTTATCAATATTTATCTGCACGCCTTCCTTTACATTGTATTTCATCTTCAAATATTCGGCTGCTTTATATACTATATTCCCTCTATCAGTGGGTATCTTATCAGTGTTGGATGTAATTCTTATTTCACCCTTTAAAGCTCTGACGGTAATAGTATCATATAACGCGACAGATTGCATTATCATAGATACATCATGGTATCCGTCCGGTCTCTTTCTCAGTACATCAATTGCAAGATTTATTTTGGCAGCTGCCCTGCCAGTATGTGTATTCAAAATTATCACACTCCAAAAGTTCTTATGTATACATAATTCTCCATTTTTATTATAATATATACTGCTTGATTTTAATATATTTTTTAGCAAATTAAAAAGCAGGAATTTTTCATCCTGCTTTTAGAAACTAAATACTATTATTTATTGGCATTCTGCCCAATTCGGATATTCTTTAGGATCATTATCTGCATACCATTTGCGACTCTGCTTGGATTCTCAATATTATTCAGCTTTGCCAGGGCATCCACAGTGGTATTGTATCTCTTTGCGATGCTCCACAGGGTGTCGCCCTTTTGCATCATATATATAGTTACTGCCGGTATCCTGCCGTAGTCTATGCTCACACCTTCTATAGCATCAACTTTTTCAACAAGCTTCTTCTCTACATTCCTAACGGCTTCTACATATACTCCAAGCACAACCCTAAGCTCAATTACTTCATTATTTATCTGGGTGAAGTTTACACTATCAGCACTGCATTTTGCAACACATGGCATGCCAAGCCTTACACCGGGTATATCCATGAAATGTCTGAAGGGTATCTGCTCTGTCATGCTGCACATAGGCTCTGCGCTGTAGGAAGTCATATAGACAGCAGTGCACTCCATCATCCCCTCCAGCAGTACTCTATCATCCAGCAGTTTTACTTCGTTCACAATCGGCATCACATTTACATAGCACACCTTCTCTATTTCAGGCTCCCCATGCTTTATGCCCATAGTCTCTTTGACTGCAATATTTGAGCGGGCTTTACCCACAAACTCATTGACTGAGACCATATTCTTTTCAATATCCACAACATTGCTCGGACTGTAGGCATCCACTACCACATCCTGCTCGGTGTCTTTGAAGACTCTGGCTCCCATGCCCAATACCATGTAAGCATTGAGTACTCTCTTTTCGCCATTAGAGTCCTCTCCTACCTCAAGATAGCATTCCTGAAGCGAGCTGTCTGTAGCACACTCCATATTTTTTTCTGCCGCCGGGATCTCTATGTATTGAGTAAAAGGGATTTCAAACTCCTGATACTGCAATTGGTTCTCTTCAGCTGCAGCTTTGTATAGAATGTTCACTCCCAGCATTCCTGTTACTTCAACCTTACCCTCGGCCGCTTTCTCATCCTTTACTATTACCTTGTAATCAGACCTCAATATCTTGTCTATGGCAGGTACATCGGCGGCCAGATTCAGCTCTTCATTAAACTCATAACGATCCTTGTTATAGCCTACTACCTGCTTAAAGCTGGTAGGTTCTCTGAGCACCTGTATATCTGACAAGCCTCTCACATCCGCAGCCAGATCCAAATCAAACAAATCCTCAACCCTGCAGGAAAGGTCCAAAATAACCTTGACGTTGAGCTTTCTTGAGTTGATCATATAACAATCAATATGTTGGATTACCGTACTGATGCTTTCCTTCATCCTAGGTCTTGCACCTGGTATTTCGATGCCCTGCGAAAAGCTTGCTACGATATCCATATTGTTGAGGGGTTTCCCCTCATCATCTGCTGCATATAATACGCTTATAATTACCTGTCCATTTACAATGACTTTATCGTTCAACACTTCGCAATCTTTCAATTGTACTGTCGCGCTGGGTGCAAGTATCTTGTATAAATCCGGATTTATATCCGGTACATTTATATCTTCTTCTACTACTGTGCTGAATACGTTTTCGCCTATTATCCTGGAAACTTTTAGTGGGTTTTTTATTAACTCTAGTGGCATTAGTTCTCCTCCTCCTACTATAGTTTTTCTATTAATTTATATGAGACGAGAAGGAATTTATGCCTACTATATGTTCTATTAAAAACTTTTTACATTTTATGGGGAAACTTCGACCAAAAGGTATCCAATAGTTGATTGGTAGAACAAAGGCGGCTGCGCCGCATTTGAAGCCCATGTGCCTTTTCCGAATGTAATGAGGAAATTCTGGCACGGGCAGTTTAATCAAGGTTTTTTATTGTATAGGAAAGTTATACTTTCCTATACAATAAAAAATCTGTGGATGTTTTTTCATCCACAGATTTTAGAAATTACAATGTTATAACTGTTCCTGCTTTTCCTTCTAACGCTTCTACTGCTTTGTAGAGGGATGTGATTATTGCTTTTTTGCCCGGATTTGCTTTTGCAAACATCATAGCTGCCTGAACCTTAGGAAGCATGCTGCCCGGTGCAAAATGTCCTTCCTTGATGTACTGCTCAACTTCTGCAACTGTCAGGCTTGCAAGATCCTTCTGATCTGGCTTCTTGAAGTTGATTGAAACCTTCTCAACCTCAGTAAGTATCATTAATATATCTGCGCCTACATCCTCAGCAAGTCTTTCTGCAGCAAGGTCCTTGTCTATAACCGCAGCAACGCCCTCAAGGGATCCGTCTTCCTTTTCTATTACAGGAATTCCGCCGCCGCCGCATGTAACAACGATGGTCGTATTCCACAGTTCCTTAACACCATGAAGCTCAACTATTTTCTTAGGAATAGGAGATGCTACAACTCTTCTCCAGCCTCTGCCGGCATCTTCCTTCATTACATAACCCTTTTCTGCATGGAGCTTCTTTGCTTCTTCTTCAGTGTAAAATGCACCTATAGGCTTAGTTGGGTTTTTGAAGCCTGGATCGTCCTTGTCAACGACCATCTGTGTAACCAAAGTTACAACAGGTATATCCTTGCCTCTTTTCCTAAGAGCATGCTTTAAGCCCTGCTGTACGTGGTAACCAATATAACCCTGGCTCATTGCACCGCATACATCAAATGGCATTGACGGAGTTACATTTGCAGCAGTTTCTGAAGCTAAAAGTATTCTTCCAACCTGCGGCCCATTACCATGAACTACTGCCATTTCATACCCTCTAACACTCATTTCCGCAAGATACTCAGCAGTCTTGTTAACTACCTCCAGCTGTGCCTCTGCAGTTGCAGGCGTGCCTGCCTCCTGTAGAGCATTTCCGCCTAATGCTACAACAACTTTTATTACTGACATAAGTTCCTCCTTAGTATATATAATTTTTATAAAGTAGCTACCATTATTGCTTTAATTGTATGCATCCTGTTTTCAGCTTCATCAAATGCAACAGAATGTCTGCTTCTGAATACTTCATCAGTTACTTCTCTGATATCAAAGCCTTTTTCCATCATTTCCTTAGCAAGCTTTGTTTCAAAGTTATGGAATGCAGGCAGGCAGTGCATGAAAATAACATCAGAATTGCCGGTCTTTTCAAGCATTTCCATAGTAACCTTATATGGTGTAAGAAGTCTTACTCTTTCTGGAATCTGATCTTCTTCCCCCATTGATGCCCAAACGTCTGTATATATTACATCCGCGCCTTTTACAGCTTCAATATCATGAGCTACCTCTATTATAGCCCCTGTTTCCTTTGCAACTTCATTCACCTTATTTAATATATCCTGGTTAGGGCTCAGTTCCTTGGGTCCCAATGCCACAAAGTGCATGCCCATCTTTGCACAGCCATACATCCATGCATATGCCATGTTGTTTCTTGTATCTCCCGCAAATACGACTTTAATCTTGTTAAGCGGCTTTGCAACATGTTCTTCAATTGTCATCATATCCGCGAGAATCTGCGTTGGATGGTCAACATCCGTAAGACCATTCCATACTGGAACTCCCGAATACTTCGCAAGGTCTTCAACTACTGACTGCTTATAGCCTCTGTACTCTATACCGTCATAGTATCTGCCAAGAACCTTTGCTGTATCCTCTAAAGATTCCTTCTTGCCCATCTGTGAGCTTGCCTGATCAAGGTACGTAACATGCGCTCCTTCTTCAAGAGCACCAACCTCGAATGCACATCTTGTTCTTGTTGATGTCTTTTCAAAAAGCAGAACTATGTTCTTGCCTTTTAACAGGTAGTTGGATATGCCGGCCCTTTTCTTGGACTTTAGGTCATGGGATAGATCCAGCATGTACCTTATTTCCATTGGTGAAAAATCCATTAATGTAAGAAAACTTCTGCCTTTAAGATTAACTGCCATTACAAACTCTCTCCTTTTAGTCTTTATTAATTATCATTTATGTAAGTTTTGAGTTCTACCTAATTATAAGATATAAGATAATTTCTGGCAATGGGCAATGGGGATGGGTTAAGTAAATTCTCCAAAGCCTAACTGAATCCTATTACCTATAGCCTGTCATCATCAGGATGACTATAAATCGTCTCTAACAAGAGGCATGCTCATGCACCTTGGGCCCCCTCTGCCTCTTACCAGTTCTGAACCGTCTATCTCAAGCACTTCAATGCCATTCTTCCTGAGTACCTCATTGGAAGCCTCATTTCTTGAATAAGTCACTACCACACCAGGGGCTATGGCCAATGTATTTGTGCTGTCATTCCACTGCTCTCTTGCAGCTGTTATTATATCTCCCCCACCGCTTTGTATAAGGCTGACTGCCGGAAGTCTGAGACTCTTCTTAAGCGCTTCAACAAGATCATCCTCGACTTGTACTTTTATTCCATTATTGCTGCCGCGGGTAAGCTTATATACTGTAACCCTGTCCAAGATTCCCGGATATACGGTGAACTTATCCCTATCGACCATTGTAAATACAGTATCAAGATGCATAAATGCCCTGAGCGGTGGTATCTGTACTGCCAGGACCTCTCTCAGATTCTCATTCCCTGCAAAAAGATTCCTTGCAAGTATTTCAATGCCATTGGCAGAGGTTCTTTCACTGCAGCCAACAGCCACCACTTCTTTACTCAGTACAAGAATGTCACCGCCCTCTATGCTGTGCGGAATTGTGTAATTATACCATATTTGCGAGTAATCTTTCCTAAATAACGGATGAAAATCATATATGTATTTTATTAACATTGGCTCTCTTCTTCTTGCATCCGTATGCATCGAGTTGATGGATATTCCGCTGCCAATAATAGCCAATGGGTCTCTCATAAAATACAAATTCGGTATAGGGTTTATGTATAAAGGATAATCCTTCCTCACATAATCCGAAAGGCTATACTCCCTCTCCAAATCAGGTATATCTGTCTTATTGAGGCCTGCTATGGAAATCTCCGCTACTTCTGTTGGGCTTTTTTCAAATAGGTAGGAAAATATCATTTCACGAAGCTCAAGGTTCTCTATTTGACAGTGTAACAGAATGTCATTTATAAGGTTTCTTTTGACGTCTACATTCTCCAAAACCTCAGCCAGCAAATCCTCTACATAGTAAACCGTTGTTCCCCTCTGCCTAAGAACCCCTGCAAATTCATCATGCTCATCCCTCATTTTCCTGAGCCATGGGATGTCATCGAACAAAAGCTCCTTCAAATAATCCGGTGTGAGCCTTTCCAGCTCTTTACCGGGTTTATGCAGCAGGACAGCTTTCAAGTTGCCTATTTCGGATGTAACGTTTAAAAAAGGCTTTCTGTCTGCATCAAACATTTTTATCCTCCCTTACAAATGTAATCTTTATCTCTTAATAGCCTGGTGACTCCCTAAACATGTTTCCCATATAAATAACGATATTAAATGGCATATTTATGTTCTACAAACAACTTTAGTATATCCAAATAGCAATTATTGCACAAGTAGCTGCAATGCAATGCTATAAACCGTTTTACATTTTTTCCCACGGGCTTGCATATTAATTCAAATCTTTCATGAATAAATATAAATTTGCTGAGCAATATTATTTTTTTTTCACTCCAGCCCCTTTACACTTGATAAATAGCCTCTGCTGTATTTATGCATTGTATGCATAATAATTTAGCAGCAGGAATAAAAAATTATTTTGCAAAAAACCCAAAAAAAATTAAGAACCCTATACGGGTCTCAATTTTTTTACCTCACAAGGTTGTATCCTTAGTATATAATCTCGCCCCACAGGCGATATCAGCTGCGTATGCTTCAACATATGGTACTGCGAAAAGGCTTTGATGTTTAGTTGATATGAGACTACTACATGCAGCCTATCTTTACATTATCTTTACATGCGAATAATTCGATAGACTTTGTCAGTATATCTGAATAGCTGAACGAAACAGTTCTCCCGAAATCTTCAGGTACTTCGCCTTCAATCCGTACTAAAAATATACTGGGGTACGTCTTCTCAATTACACCTTGCTTTATACTTATCTTTTTTCTGCCTTTATTGGCCCTAAGCACGACTCTTTCCCCAACATAGTTGTCTATATTGCTTTTGATGAGGGTTAGGGTATTTTTTGAAGCCATAAAAAATCACCTTCCTTCCCAACATCTTAAATTTTATCATAACATATAGTATATGTCAATTAAAACAAAATATTATATCAACTTATAGTTTATTAGTCAAATTTTTTTTTATTAGTTTATAGCTATTATATATGAAAATGGTGCTTTTATTCACCGGAATCCACGGTTTCTTCCAATATCACTAAAAAAATATCCTTAACCCTATTATGAATTTGGCAATAAACTATGTATATGGCAATAAATCCTTAACATAACAAAGGCGGCCACCGCCGCATTTGAAGCCCATGTGCCTTTGACCAATGTAATGAGGAATTTCTGGCACGGGCAGTTAAATCAATGTTTATTAATGTATATGAAAGTATTACTTTCATATACATTAATAAACGCATACTAAATCGGCGTATGCGTTTTCATCAAAAGGGCAGTAATAGGTTTTGCGGAATTCTAATACAGCCCCTTTAAGTTTTTAATTTTAGTATTTCACACTTATGTTATTTTATTCCAAGGTATTAAGTGCGAAATATTTAAGTGCAGTTATTTTCAAGCATATCAAAGTATGTCTTGATTGCTCTGAATATTGCTGTTGCAGCAGCTTCCCTGAAGCTTTTATCGCATAAAAGCTTTTCATCCTGAGGATTGCTTATATAAAGCATCTGAACGATTATAGCAGACGCTTTTACTTCTCTGAGCAAATAGAATTCAGCAGTTCTCACACCTCTGTTCTTAAGACCCAAGGATCCGCTCAGCTCTTCTATTATTAGCTTTGATATTTTTTCCCCGCGATTGTCGCTCCTGTAGTAATATATTTCTGTGCCGGAAGCAGTTGAGTTTGGAAAGCTGTTTTGTCCAACCGATAAAAAAAAATCCGGCCTTTTTCCATTGGATAGTGCGGCTCTGTCAGAAAGCGCTATCCCAACATCTCGGTCTCTTGTAAGGTATACTTCGGCCCCCTGACCTTCAAGCAGATCCCTTAGCTTCAGTACAATCTCAAGATTGATATCCTTTTCCCGAATGCCAGTGGAGCCCTTATTGTCTTCACAGTCATCGCCGCCTTGAGCTGCATCCAATACGACTCTAATACCCTTTAAAGGCTTGCTGCTATCGGGAGCCTCCATTTGTCCAAAGCTTATACCTGTATAATAATATTTCAGTATCTCCTGATAACTGCTTCCTGCCGCAGCCATTTTATTTGCCCCGCACTGACAGAGGCCAAGTCCATGTCCCGTTCCGATGCACTTAACTAAGAATTTCACAGGTATATAATCAAATCTGGTTGAATTAAGCTTTAACAGCTCCCTCACTTCAGTTCCCTTGAAGGTCTTAGCCCCAATCTTTATTCTATTAATTTTACCTTGATCATCTACTTCAATATCTTCAAACATCCCCTGGATATTATAGTAAATCCCCTCGGGCTTATTAATCTTTGTCTTTAACAGCTCCTCCAGCTCGTGTAATGTAAAGTACATATCGCTTCTGCTGTCGCTGTTTTCTTTGCAGAAGGAACAGAGCACCCTTCTAAGATAGGTTATTCTATTCCCCAGCACATTCTCTGAGTTTTCTGTTGCTCCTCCACACCTGTAATGAAAATACGGTTTTATCGGCCGCCCTTCAAATAGCATTATTTCTTTGTCTGTTGCAGCGACGGCTTCATAAACTGCCTGCGATACCTCTACATCAGCAAGGCCATATTCCAAGCAGTGCCCGGGCTCGGTGCATATATCATAGCCTTTATGGTTCTCACAGCCCTTCCCGCTGTATACGAAGGTTTTCCTAGCCAGCTCCGTTCTGGCCATAACGGCGAAGGCCTTCAGAAGCTCCTGATCATGTTCCCCCACAGTATTGTAGCTTGTAATCCTAGCTATCAGCTCATCTAATTCCATATTCAATCCAATATTTTTTTCACAATCATACATCTTAGACATCATTTTATTTCCTCCCTCGTTATGGTGTATAGGGAGATCTGGGCATCCCCGCCCTTAGCTTTCCCCTTGTCTGTACGCCGCCAATACCCTTTACCCCGGTCATAGTGCCCTTTAGCACTTCCTCTATCGGTGCTATTCTGTCAATGGAAGTGAATGCAATCTGTTTGGTTAGCATACCTGGGTCCAAGGCATGTATCAGAATTCTGGCAGGTGAGCTTGCGAAGTTTGCGCCCGCAGATAATATTCCTTCATAATATGACTGACATGCCCCCGCAATAATCACTAGTTCATCCAGTGACTGCTGATATTTCCTCGCTTCTTTGACCGCCTCGATGTAGTATTTTGAATTTCTGTATTTATCTACCGAATCCGTGCCCCTTTCTCCCTGCTTCAGCATGCTGTCATGTCCTGTTATTACCACAATGTCAGGCTTATTGCCTTCCAGCAGCGATCTTATGAGTTTGGGTTGATCTGCTTCCGGCACTAGCTTCCCTACAGCATTGATACCCTGTTCTTTATAATACTTCATACTCATGTTCAAATAATCGTTGTCACCATCAATATGAAGGACCTTTCCAGGCAGCTCGTATTTGATGTATTCCTCTCTTGTCGGTATTAGCCTACCAGCTACAGCCATAGCCCTGAATCCACCGGTTTTGGCCAACTTGCTCAGTCTTTTTTCGAACATTTGCATTTCTTCGTTAATTTTATTCATAGGCATTTTTACTATGTCCGACTCAGGTGCATCAGCAAAAAGTCTATAGTTCAACCCTTTAAGGCATATGGTTCTGACCCCGTCATTGCTGACAACTATATCATGAACTTTAAAGAGTATGTCATAGCCATAGGACTTTCTAGCAACAATATCTCCCACCTTTATATCCATATACCGAACCCCCCAGCGAAACAACTTACAGACCCCTATTACTACAGCCCGTATAATATATAGTATGTAGTTCATGCTGACAAGGTGAGTACTTGTAAACAAAAAAACAGCATTAACCTTAGTTAATGCTACTCTGGGTATTCCTATTGGGTATGGTTGCGCGTTTCGGGTTACGCGTTTCGCGGTTCAACTAGTTCTTCGAAGCACTTCTCAAGCACGCGTAACTCGCAACTAGAAACCCGTAACCGTCCATTATATATACTTCCTGAAGTTCTCTACAAAGTCCAGGACAAATTCCTTCACAATGACTATGTCATTGTATTTACTTAAGAAGTCCTTTTCTGCCCAACCAGTTTTTTCTTTATAATATCTCTCTGTTATTCTCCAGAACTTCTGTGGAAATTCGAAAAGGGATAGCATCAGATCAAAGTCATCCTTGCTAAGTTCAGTTATGCTGCAGTAATCCTCTATAAGCTTCAATGCCATATCAATATCATAACTGTAGCGCCTCAATATTTTCTGTATGAGCGATGCAAGATCATATATAGGGAGCTCATGACAGCAGTAATCGAAATCTATTACATTGACTTCTCCGACAGGTCCAATAATAAGATTATGATAGGTATAGTCATGATGGCAGATGACATTGTCCTTCTTAGCTTTTTTACAAACCTCGTCATAGTTGGAATACTTCAAGGTATCAAAGCCTCTCCAACACATCTCTATGTAAAAATCCACATCCTTAAGGAACATTATGTCAAGCTGGCTTTTTTTTCTTTTTCCTTTGGCAAGCTCCTTGAACTCCAATAAATCCTCTATTTTACTCCTATAAGACCTTCCCCATTTGCCAATACTGTTCCTGCTTGCAGCTCCTGTAGGGGGCACATAACCCCTGCCTGCATTATGCAGCTGTGCAAGGGCTTTTACTATGGCTTCCCTGTCATAGGGGTTGGTGAAGCTGCATTCCCTTCCTCCGATATATTCTTCCATTACGAAGATCCTGTTATCATATATTGTAAAGGGCAGATGGTATTTCGAAAGCATGTATCTGTCAAGGCTTACAAAGCCCTTTTCATAGAGATACTCCTTCAAGCCATGTATATAAAGTATCTTATCCGGGTCCCTGTTGGTCTCCTTTATTATAACCATTCCCTTGTCAGTCTGAGCCAGGCTTACAGCCCTCAAGGGCTTGCTGTATATTATCCTGCACCCGAATTCCTTTGCAATAGCATCTATATTCATCGGCAACACCTCAAAGCATACATAATATTTCCCCGGGCGGGGTTCTAATAGAATATATGAGGGGCTCGAGTCACTTATACCCAGGAAATGATATTAAGATATTTGGTTCAGGGTGAGGTGCGGGGGTAAAGTAAACGGACGCCCAGCGGGCGCCCCTACAGAACTCTCTTCTCATATTCCTCTATAAACTTCCGGCGCATCAGTGTGTACTCGGATTTTGTGTTCATCTTATCCACATAATCCTCCTCATCCCAATCCTTCCTTTCAATGTAATACTGTCTGGATATCATCCAGAAGTCCTGCGGGAAAAGAAAGAAGGGGGCAAGCACCTTTAGTTCTGAACAGCTTACCGGGCTTTTGCGATCGTAGCTTTCCAATATTCCCATAGCTTTATCCACATCCCAATTTGACTTTTTCATATTCCTTAATATCAAACTGCCTATGTCATGCATCCTGATGTCCATTATGCAATAATCGAAGTCAACTACATACGTTCTCCCATCAAAGGTATGCAATATATTATGATGGGCAAAGTCATGGTGTATAAAGCTTCCTTTTCGTGCCGCCTCCTGAGAGAGCTCATTATAATCAGTTTTACTCAAAAGCTGAAGAGCGACCTTTCCGTCATTTATGCACATATCCACATAATCAAGATATATTTTGTCAATATCGCTTTTGTCCGCTTTTGCCTGCACCCGCTCTTTCATTAGCTTCATTTCATCAATTCTTTTGTTGAAATTCTCCGGCCATTTTCCATAGTAGCATCTGCCAAGAGGGCATACAGAAGGAGTATAGCCCTCTGTCGCATTATGCAGGCTTGCAAGCACCTCTATTGCTGCATCCAAGTCCAATGGATTTAGAAAGTCGCATTCCCTGCCGTCTATCCATTCGGTAAGGAAGTACTTTTCGCCTTTAAAGTCGATAAAGCTGCTTCCATCTTTTTGCTTAAATACATTGAATATATTTCCGAAGCCCTTTCCTCTGAGGTGATCCACCGCTTCAAATATGAAGTCCATATCCTCAATGGGAAACTTAAGCTTTTTTAGGCAGAAAAATCCCTTGTCAGTAACTATCCTGTATACGCTTCTTACAGGGATTATCTGCTTAACCTTACAACCCATTGCCTCAAAAAGATTGGCATCCAGATTATACTCACTGAGAAATTCTCTTTCCAACTGTCTGTTTTCATCCATAAAAAGCTCCATCCTCACTGATTAATCACCGTCCTGATTCGGAACGGTTATGGACCGTTCCCTGCGATTTAATATATAAAAGATGAGCACCAGGCGGAGCGCATACAATGCGCTCCCTACATGGATTACGCTTATAAAATTAGTAGGGAATGCATTGCATGCATTCCGCCCCATATGCTGCAATGTTCTACTGTTGCGTCATTAGGAATCAAGTAACTTAACCAGCTCTTCTTTCCTTTTTTCCCGCCTTATGCTTCTTTCAAGCTTAAGCTCCAATTCGACTTCGTTGTAGTTCTTCCTTTTTCCATAAGCGCTTTCAACTACCTTATAGTAGCTTTTGGGATATAATAGGAATGCTTTTATTATTTTCATCGAACAGCTATCTAAGGGTTTTATGCTGGAATATGCCTCTGCTGCTGCATTTATAAGCTCAATCTTGTTCTTACCCGAAAAACTCTCAAAAAGTGTCGCTATATCAAATTCACAAATATCATAGCTGCATTCTTCAAAGTTGGTTATGAACACTTCCCCAGCTTCCTCCTCAAGTATCGCATGCTTTTTGAATTCATTATGGGTAATCTGGTTGCACGTCATTGCCTGCCTGACCTTGTCAAGATATCCATTGTCTGCAAGCAGTTTATATGAACAATATATATTATCAAGAAGTTCATCAACATGCTCAACAAAGAGCTTATCAAACCCATTGCTTTTTTCCTTAAGACACACAATTTCCTTATATTTTTTCAAACTGATGGAATTCGCCTTGAATTTCTCCATCCATTTTCCCCAATCAACTCGGGCACGGCTTCCCGGAACCGGTACAAAGTGTTCTCCTGCCTTATGGAACTCCGCCAGAGCTTTTCCTACAGTGGCTGCAGCTGATTTGCTGTCCACCACATACACCTTGCCCTTGTTAAAGTCCTGGAGTATATAGTTGTTCTTGTCATACTTCATTTGATAGCTGCCATTTAAGTTCTTATTTATACAGCTTATTTGTCTGAAGCCGTTATTATAAATATGCTCATAAGCAGATGCTGCGAATAATATGTTCGCTTCATCGCTCTTCGTTTCTTTAAGCCTTTTTATCCCTTTGTCAGTGTAGACAAGTATGCCTCTGTCGCCTTCCTGCATATTCTTTACTTCCAAGTCATACAGGCTTTCAATCAGAAGCTTCAGGTCATGCCTTTTCAACTTTCCATATCCGCTGGACATAACATCATCCTTTCTTGTTGCGGGATAGTTTAGTGCCTCATAAGGTATATCCTTTCTTGAGCACGCGAGGCACTGAATCAATGTTGTGATTATTAACACTTTGAAAAACAAGTAAGTTGTTGTGCTAATAATCACTTAATGGTGCTTATGATGTCTCTTAAGCTTCTTGCTTATTATCTTCTTCTTTTCCCTCTCGAGTTTTTCTATCTTCTCCTTGTGCTTGCCTATCTTTTTAAGCTGTTTTATTTCTTCCTTCATATCCTTTATAAAGATTTCCATCTTTTCTACCTGTTCTTCAGGGCATACAATTTTTTCTGAGTTTATAATTTCGTTTACTTCATGCTTCTTGTCACTCATAAACACATCTCCTTACAACTTTAGAAAATCCTTAAGGAATTTATCTCTGATTTCCCTGTCATCTACGATTCTGTTGAGCCTCATTAGGAAATATTCCATAGTCCACGGCTGTTTTTCCACATAATATTGCAAACCTACCTGCCAGAAGTCTTGGGGGAAGGTCATAAATGCCTTTATTACCTCCAGCTCCTTTTGTTCTACGGGATATACCTTATCATACTCATTGAGCACAAAATATGCCTTTTTAATATCCCATATCCCATATCTCATATTCCTTATTATAAGGCTGCAAAGGTCGTGAAGCCTTGTGTCCATGATGCAGTAATCGAAATCGATCAGATACACCCTTCCATCCTCTGATATCAGGAAGTTATGATTGGCCATATCGTGATGACAGAACTCTCCACGCTTCTCACCAGCCTCGGATATCTCCCAGTAAGGGCTCTCATTTATCATTACTGAGGTTTCCTTTGCCTGCTGCAAATAATAAGGAAGGTGCTTGGAGAATATCTCATCAAAATCATCTTTATATTCCTTATCTTCTATAGCCTTGCTGAATTCCAACAATTCCCCACTTTTCTTATCACACTTCTCCACCCATTTGTTGAAGAATACTCTGGGCTTAGCACCTTTTGGGGGTACATAGCCTATAGATGCCTTATGCAGCTCTGCCGCTGCCCTTATGGCCTTCTTCAGCTCTTCTTCTTTCTTAAATTTGCATTCCCTGGCATCAACCCAGTCCACCACATAGTAGACGTGATTGTCATCAGGTATGCATATGCTTCCATCAATAGTGGTACTGTATGGGATTACCCCATCATACCCCTTTTCCTTAAGGTAATTTACAGCTGTGCATATAAAGAGGAAGAAGGACGGACTCATGTGAGCCCGCTTAAAGCACTTTACACCGCAGTCTGTTTCTATTCTGTGGATATTCTTTATGGTTTTGGTATCTTTGATTTTAAATCCGTAAGCTTCTTCTATAAGCTTTATATCCATAAATAGCCCTCTCATTTTACAGCATTTATAATCATTATATGATGCTGTAAAAATTGTGTTACTGGTCTATCAGTCACAGGTACAAGTATAGTTAAATATACTAGATATATGGGTATTCCTTTGGGGAATTGGTTACGAGTTACGAGTTACGAGTGTTGGGGAAAGGCTTCGGAGAACTAGCTGAATCGCGTAACCCGAAACGCGAAACACGAAACGAATATAAATAGGAGTGAATTATATGCATATATGCATAGATACCAGGGGCGCCAAGCTTTATGCCGGAACCGGCATCGGTACCTATACTGCAAGATTAATGGAAAATATTATGGATCTTGACGTTAAAAACAATTATAGTTTTTTCTGGCCAAATGACGGCTATGACTTCTTATTGGGCAGAAATAATATCAATCTTACCTTGTTCGGGGAGAAGAACAAACGGTTCTGGGATGAGATCTTCCTCCCCGCCCAGTTGAAAAAGAATAGCTGTGACATTTTTCACCTGCCGCAAAATGGACTCGGTCTTCCCAAGTCTAAATATTCCTCCTATGTTGCAACAGTGCATGATTTGATACCTTTTGTGATGCCGGAAACCTGCGGGAAAAGCTATGTGGATAAGTTCTATGAAGAGATGCCCTACATACTGGAAGAGTGTGATAAGGTAATCACCGTCTCAAACTATTCCAAGCAGGATATCATCAAGTACTTCAACCTGCCTGAGGATAAGATCAGGGTGACATATCTTGCAGCGGACAGCAGGTTCAGGCTTATTGACAAGGAAAAGGCTTGGGAATTCCTTAGGCGTGAGTACAGCTATTCAAACGATTTCATATTATACCTTGGTGGTTTTAGCCCACGAAAGAATGTAGACGGCTTATTGGAGTCATACAAGAGAATATACAAGGAGCTGCCTGGGTATTACGATCTGGTTCTCCTCGGAGCCTCAAAAGATAACCATTATGAACTAAAAAAGAAGGTCGAGGATATGGGCCTGCGGGATAGAGTGGTTTTTGCCGGTTATGTACCCTATGAGCATCTGCCCTATTTTTATAATTGTTCATCCTTGTTCGTATATCCCTCACTGTACGAGGGGTTCGGCCTTCCTCCTCTTGAGGCTATGACCTGTGGAACCCCCACCATTACCACTAATGTCACCTCAATCCCTGAGGTGGTTGGAGACGGAGCTTTATTGGTGGACCCATACAATACAGAGGAGCTTACAGATAAAATCTATAAAACCATCTCAGACGCAGATTTCAGGCAGGAGCTGTCTGCCAAAGCCCTGCGAAGGGCTTATAATTTCTCTTGGAAAAAGACGGTAATAGAGACTATAAAGGTATATGAAGAAGTGTATACTAATAGATAGGTGCGGGGAAATCTCCCCGGGTATTCCTATGGGGTATGGTTGCCCGTTATGTGTTTCGAGTTGCGTGTGCCTATGATATAATATGGATGCAGTTGGTTTTTGGAGGAATACAGATGAGAAAGAACTATTTACTTTTAGTTATATTGATTTTTGCTTCTTCAGTGATTTTCAGTGGTTGTGCTGAAGAGCAAAAGACTAATAAGCACTTCGATATTCCCGAGGTAGAAAAAATACAAAAGGTACTGGATGACATATCCTCGGCGGTTATAGAAAACAACATGGACAAAATTAGCAGCAGCCTTTCAGAGACCTGTACAAGACGTCAGCTGGAGTTGGACAACCTTGAAAAGCTTATAGGCAGCACCAAGTTAAAAAGTTATTCACAAGCAGTCATTGGAGCAAGAAGACTTAAGGATGGGGTTGTATGCACAGTCAGCATAAGCTATGAAGGTACTTTTGAAAGCAAAGACATAAGCAGCCAGTCATTAAGAAATATCTACTTCATATTTGAAAAGGCGGCTTGGAGGATTGGTGATTACAACTATTACCCTTACATGAACCCCACTATAATTGTAGGAAGCGAAAGTGCATTATATGATACTGCCTCTATGATGAGTGAAGCTCTGACTTCACAGCTGCGAACAGATACGGAGCATCTGCAGTCCTATGGGGATATCATATTAGTCGGTACCCCTTATGATAATGCATCTATACTTGACCTTGAGGAAAAGGGACTCACCTCCGTAAAGATAACTGACGATTATCCGGGCAATGAAATTGGGGTTGTCCAGGTATTATCCAATACAGAGAGCTATCGGCATGTAGTGATCATACAGGGCAGCAATTTAAAGACTGCGGAGAGATCCATCCGGTTTATGACAGAATACATAAAGGATAATTCTTATATTAACCCGGGAGTATACTTTATCAAAGAGGATGGATTGAGAAAAGCTGAACCGCTGGAGATAAGCACCTTGATTACTCTCGATATAATCAAGGCCTCCCAGCGCCTGAGAGAGGTTCAAAAGCATATGGAGTCTAACCTTGCAGTTATGGAGGAAGAGCTGCAGTCCGAGAAAGACCAGCTTGCAAGAGAGCAAAAATATCTTGATAACCGGTATAAGGAGGACTATTCTAAAGTTTTCTCCAGATATGCCTTCTATCCAGAGCAATCCTTATATGACAGCATGGTGCTTATAAATGCCAATTATACTGACAGTCAGCTTTGCACCTCAGCTTTTCAGCTCCCCTACGGGAACAGCAGCGGAACAGCCTATGCATATAATGACTATGTCAATCGTAATGTACGTGCTTCAAATGATAACAGCAATGATGACAATGGATTTTTATTAGGGGGCAGCGGGGTTCATACTCTCAACTCAAGTGAAATAAAAGACTCGGGAAACGATCTGGAAATCTCCGCTTTCGGTACTGCACTAATGAGACTTGCAGGCTTTTCGGCAGCGGATGTATACAGCATAACAGCAGCCAGAGGCAATACAGTATTCTTCAATATCGATACAGGCTATGCAGCGAGTCCTGGGAATCCGGTTGTACATACGCCTGAATTGCAGCTTCCCCTCGGAGAGCTGAAAGCCGTATATAATGAAGCCGCATTCCTAAGCTATGAAAACAACGATACAAATCTTGATGCCGCGGAAACAACGGCAATAAGTAATATAACAAGTGAGCTTTTCAAGCTGACAGGCCGACCCTCCAGGAAAGCACCGGCAAAAGTGCCCTTTGGAAAGTCAGAGCTTTCAGAAAAGTTGGATATGCCTCATGACTCAGAGGAGATATACAGCTTGCTGAGAAATACCTTTATACTCGACGATACCCCCAGCCGATTCTCCACACTTGATGAAGCACGGGATAAGCTCAGGTCTGCAATGGGCAGCCTGCTTGCTATGAAATGCACAAGGTATATTGTCAATACAGCCGCAAGGTATCCGGCAAGTCAATTTGACTATGCACGCTATGCCACCGGCCTAATAAATGTGGAGCATCCAAATGCTTATGCAGAGGCTTCTGAAAATTCCAGACTGGTGAAGGACTTAAGCGGCGGGATATCCAACCTGCTATCTGATGCAAGCCTAAAACCTCAGAAAATAATTGATGTATTAGAGGATATAGCCGAGGTCGAGAGATACCCGGACATGTTCTTCTTTCCGGACTATTGCCTAGCCAATAAGACAGGAAGCCATTGGGATAAAGCCTTGCTGGCCTTCGGTCTATACAGCCAGCTTACCGGCAGCACTGAGAATACCTATATAGCCTTGGGTGAGAACAGCTCTTATCTGATATTCAAAGAGGAAGACCAATGGAGATACCTTGATTGCAGATATAATGCCATAAAGGATTTTATAAACGATGATATTTATGCCGTATTTAATAAAGATTTTGTGTATAACAAAAATTTGGATATCGGTGACTTACCGGAATTTGAAAAATGAGCCATTTTCCAATGGCTCATTTTCCTTATCTATATATATTTATTGTTTTCTTTATCCTTTAATAACTCCTTGATTAGGAGCTTAATATCCTGATCCCTATCTTTTTTGCAGACCAGGATAACATCTTCCGTTTCAACAATTATAAGATCTTCAACTCCCAGTGCGGCAATAAGCCTCTTTTCGCCATATAGTATGCAGTTATGGGCATCCAGCACCTTGTGCTCCCCCTTAACGGAGTTGCCGCTTTCATCCTTTTGCATATACCTTTCTAATGCGGTCCAATTGCCTATGTCATCCCAAGAGAAGTTGCTCTCCATCACATATACATCCCATGTCTTCTCCAGTATCCCATAATCAATTGATATACCGTCAATCTTGTTATATTCTTCCTCAACCACTTGAGCTTCCTCAGGGGAACCTATATGGTCACTCATTCGCTTTAAGCACTGATACATTTCAGGAAGAAACTTTTTATACTGTTTAAGCAGTACCGACGCTTTCCAGATAAACATGCCGCTGTTCCAGAGATAAGTACCTTTATCGATGAACTCCTGAGCTTTTTCCCTGTTTGGTTTTTCTGTAAACCTTTTTATCTTATAAGTCGGTATTCCCAAAACACCTTCTACGATTTTTCCCGTTTCAATATATCCATAAGCTGTTTCCGGCCTGGTGGGTCTTATCCCCATAGTAACCAGGCAATTTTCTGTACATGCTATGTCCAATCCCTGCTTCAGGGTTTCCATAAATTTCACTTCATCCTGTATATAGTGGTCAGAAGGAAGTACAATCATGACCGCTTCCGGATCCTTCTTCAAGAGCTTAACAGCCGAATAACCTATGCAAGCCGCTGTCTCTTTTATCATAGGCTCAATAATAAGGTTCTCCTCGGATATCTCCGGCACCTGTTCCTTGATAGTGCTTATATAGCTTTTGCTTGTCACCATATATATATTCTCCAGGGGAATGAACTTGCTGATCCTATCCACTGTAAGCTGAATCATAGTCCGCTCTCCTACTGTGTTCAAGAACTGCTTAGGGTACATCTTCCTGCTCTTAGGCCAGAACCTGCTGCCCGAACCTCCGCACATAATTACCACATGGTTCATAGTTACACCTTCCTCCGTAATAACTATAATATGCGGTATAGTGCAATACGTTACCTTTGCGGTGAGGGGTTGAGACCTGACCCTATAGCGGAACGGTTTAGAACCGTTCCCTACGTATTAGCTCAGCTGCAATGTCATCTGGGTGCACACCCGTATAATTCATTAATACTGTTAAATGATAAATTAAGTCGGATATTTCATATACTATCTCATTTTTGTTATCATTCTTGGCCGCTATTACTACTTCAGTACTTTCCTCTCCTACTTTCTTCAATATCTTGTCAATACCCTTATCAAAAAGGTAGCAGGTATAAGAGTCAGGCAGCGGGTTTTCCTTTCTGTCCCCCACCTTGCTGTAAAGCTTCTCCAGGACCTCTCCTATATTTGCAGTCTTTGTACTGTCATCGGCCGCCCATAAGGTCCTGTAAAAGCAGCTTTGATTTCCTGTATGACAGGCTGCACCTTGCTGCTTCACCTTTATTAGCAAACAATCTCCGTCACAGTCAAGTAATATCTCCTTTACATACTGAATGTTACCTGAGGTCGCCCCCTTTTCCCAAAGCTCATCCCTGCTTCTGCTGTAGAACCATGACTGACCTGTTTCCAAGGTTCTCTTCAGGCTATCCTCATTCATATATGCCTGCATCAGCACCTGTCCGGTTTTATAGTCTTGTACTATTGCCGGTATCAAGCCTTTTTCATTAAATTTCACTTCACCAATCAACATACGAACTTCTCCCTTAATTATATTCTTATGCTTATCCCCTTGGACCCCAGATAAGCCTTCAAATCCTTTATAGCTAAATCACCGTAATGGAATAGTGATGCCGCCAGTGCAGCATCTGCTCCGCCCCTGCTAAGCACCTCATAGAAATCTTCCTTTTTACCTGCTCCTCCGGATGCTATGACAGGTATATTAACTTTTTCAGCAGCCAAGGAGGTTAAGGGAATATCATAACCTTCCTTGGAGCCATCGGCATCTATGCTGGTCAAGAGTATTTCACCTGCTCCCAATTCGCAAGCAGTTTTACACCATTCAAGAACGTCCATGCCGGTATTGCTTCTGCCTCCGTGGATATATACCTCCCAACAGGCTTTTTCATAACTTCGCTTTGCATCAACAGCAACTACGATGCACTGGCTTCCATATCTCCTTGCGGCTGCTTCAATCAGCTGTGGCTGCTTAGCTGCAGCACTGTTGAGGGATATCTTGTCTGCACCGGCGTGCAGAAGAGCCTCAATGTCTCCAAGGCTGCTTATGCCACCCCCTACTGTGAGAGGTATGAATACATCCTTTGCAGTTGCCTTCACCACATCAACCATAGTACCCCTGCTCTCTACAGAGGCAGTGATGTCAAGAAATACGATCTCATCAGCACCTGCCGAATTATACATCCTTGCCGCTTCAACGGGGTCTCCTGCCTCCCTCAGGTTATTGAACCCCACACCTTTAACTACTCTTCCGTTTTTTACATCAAGGCAAGGTATAATCCTTTTTGCCAGCATATTACCCCTCCACAGCCCTAAGGGCATCCTCTAGCTTTATGACGCCGGCATACAAGGCTTTGCCTATAATTACTCCCTCAGCTCCTGTACGTTTAATAGCCAGAAGATCATCAATGCTCTTTACCCCTCCGGATGCTATTATCCTTACTCCCTCAACATTGCACATCTTTTCTATGCCGTCCAGGTTAGGTCCGCTCATTGTCCCATCTCTGGAAATATCGGTGTATATTATGTTTTTGCAGCCTTTAGCGACAATTTTGCTTGCGAAGTTATAAGCACTGAATTCACTCACATTGACCCAGCCTTTTATAGCAACAAAGCCATCTATTGCATCAATGCTTACTGCAATTCTGTCCAGATATTTTTCAATGCCCTTTTCGAGAAGCTCCTCATCCAATACTGCTCCGGTACCTATTATGACTTTTGCTGCACCCGTATTCAGAGCTTCTGTTAAGTCTGCAATGCTCCTCAAGCCGCCTCCGATTTGCACCGGGATACTCACAGAATTTATTATTTTCTCAACTGCGGCCCTGTTTCCCATTTTCCCGTTAAAAGCTCCATTCAGGTCAATGATGTGCAAGGCTTGGGCACCCTTCTGCTCCCACATCTTCGCTGCGTCCACCGGGTTTTCATAGAATATTTCCTTTTTTTCCAGATTTCCTTCTTTAAGTCTCACACATTTTCCATCATAAATATCAACTGCCGGATAAATCCTCATATCAACATCTCCTTAATATTATTTAATATAGTTAACCCAGTCTCACCGCTCTTTTCAGGGTGGAACTGCATTCCTAGAACATTGCCCCTTTTCACAATTGCAGGTATCTCTGCTCCATAGCTGCTGACAGCACATATATCGGCCCTGTCCTCTGCTCTTGCATAGTAGGAATGGACATAATACACATAATCCCCATTCTTGATTCCCTCAAGTACCTTACATTCATTTTCCTTATGCAGCGTATTCCACCCCATATGAGGAACCTTCACGTTGTCAGGAATTCTGTCCACCCAGCCTTTTAGGAGCCCCAAACCCTTGAGAACAGCGCCCTCGGTACTGTAGTCGAACAGAAGCTGCATTCCGAGGCATATACCTATAACCAGCTTCCCTTTGGCCGCCTGCCCCATAATTATATCCCCCAACCCACTGATTGATATATTCGCAGAAGCATCACTGAAGGCTCCTACACCCGGCAAAACAATTCCTGAACAGCTATCAAGAACCTTTGCATCTTTTGAAACCACAGTATCTACACCGATATGCTCGAAAGCCTTTTTCAAGCTATATATATTGCCAACACCATAATCAACAATTCCCAGTTTCATATTCTATATACACCCCTTTGTAGAGGGCAAACCCAAAGAATCATTCCTGCCTGCAGCCTCTTTTAAGGCCCTTGCCACACCTTTGAAGATGCATTCGGCATTGTGGTGAAGATTTTCGCCATAAAGCAGGTTTATGTGCAGGGTAATGAAAGAATTACTGACCAATGCCTTAAAGAACTCTTTGATGTTCTCTGTGTCAAAATCTCCTATATAACCTTTCAGCAGGCTGCAATTGTATATGAGATTTGCCCTTCCGCAGAAATCCGCAGCTGACATGCAAAGAGAGTCATCCATAGGAAGTATTGTACTGCCATACCTTGCAATCCCCACCTTATCCCTGCTGCACTCATATAGCAGCTTTCCCAGAACTATACCCACATCCTCCACAGTATGATGCGCATCTACCTGTGTATCTCCCCGTCCTTTGACAACAAGGTCAAAACCGCTGTGCCTGCCCAGCTGCTCCAGCATGTGGTCGAAGAAAGGGATTCCTGTATCTATATCGTAGGCTCCACTCCCATCGAGGTTTAACTTAATGTATACGTCAGTCTCATTGGTTTTTCTGGATAGCTCAGCAATCCTATCTTCATTAAGCGCCTTCATACAGCACCTCCTTTACTATTTCATAGAAGCTGTCATTCTCAAAGGGGCTGCCTATTGTGACTCTTAGACAGTCCTTAAGCATGGGCTCGGAAAAGCTTTTTATATAAATCCCTGCCCTTTGCAGCCTCTTATATATTTCTTCTGCATATGAGGATCGCATCAATATAAAATTGCTCTGGGATTCAAAGCACTGAAGACTCTCAAAGTCTGTAAGCAGTGCAGTAAGTCTTTTCCTCTCACCTTTTATCAGTTCAATTCTTTCTGTCACCATATCCAGGTTTTCCAAAACCTCTATGGCTGCAGCTTGCGCAAAGGTATTTACATTAAAGGGAGAACGGACTCTGTCAATATAGCTTACAGCTGACGGGCAGGCAAGCATATATCCTACTCTCAGACCCGCCAACCCCAAAGCTTTAGAGAATGTCCTAAGTATTATGAGGTTGTCATATCTAATAATAAGTCCAGAAGCAGTCAAACCTGAAAACTCATAGTATGCCTCATCGACAACTACAATGCCGCCGAAGTTATTCAACAGCTGCTCTATTTCAGATAATTCAAGACTTTTACCTGTAGGATTGTTGGGATTACATAGAAATACAACCTTAGGCTTTTCCTTTTGGAGACAGCCGATGAATTCCTCCATTTTAATTTCAAAATTGCTGTCCAGGTCGTACTCCCATATTCTGGCCCCGCAGATGGCTCCATATATCTTATACATTGAGAAGGTGGGATTGCTGACAGCTATGGTGTCACCCGGATCGATAAAGGCTTGGAGCACTAAGTGAATAAGTTCATCAGAACCGTTGCCTATGCTTATTGATTCACTATCCATGCCAGTATATTTTGAAATCGCTGCTTTGAGTTCTGCGCAGCCACTATCGGGGTAGCGGTTAAAGCTCATAGCCTTTACCCTTTTAATCAGAGCTTCCTCCACTTTGTCACTCAAGCCCCAGGGAATTTCGTTTTTATCAAGAACAGTGCCCTGTGCAATAGGTCCTACCTTATAGCTTTTAAGCTCAAGAGCTCTTTTTGAAACTAAATTATCTATCATTTTGAAGCCTCACTTTCAATGCATTAGCATGGGCCCCCAAGCCTTCAGCCTCAGCAATTCTTATTGCAGCAGGCCCAAAGGCCTCCATATCTTCTTTGCTGTAATATATCAAGCTTGACCTTTTCTGAAAATCCCTGGTTGAAAGAGGTGAAAAGAAAGCCGCAGTGCCATAAGTGGGCAGTACATGATTTGGGCCCGCTATGTAATCTCCTATAGGCTCGGTGGAATAACCCCCTACGAAAATAGCTCCTGCATTTCTGATGTCATTCAGCACACTGAAGGGATCTTCAGTTATAATTTCCAAATGCTCAGGGGCAATTCTATTTATTATCTCCGCTGCCTTCTCTATAGCATCGACCACAATAGCTGCCGAGTTGTTTCCCAGTGCCCGGCGGATTATGCTCTGCCTTTCCATTCCGGCAAGCTGCCTCTCTATTTCTACATCTACCTCAGCTGCAAAAGTCTCAGAGTCAGTAACCAGAAAACATCTCGCCTTTTCATCATGCTCTGCCTGAGATAGTAAATCGGCTGCGACCCAGCATGCATTTGCACTGCGGTCAGCGACTACCGCAATTTCACTGGGTCCTGCTATCATATCAATATCCACATAGCCGTATACTTCTCTCTTTGCAGCTGCTACGTATTCATTTCCCGGCCCTACAATCTTGTCAACCTTCGGTACTGTCTCTGTGCCAAAAGCCGCAGCTGCCACCCCTTGAGCCCCGCCTATCCTAAAAACCCTTTCAATCCCCAAAAGTCTTACTGTAGCCGCTACATACGGATTGATACCCCCCTCAGATGCAGGAGGGGTCAATATGATTATTTCCCTGACTCCTGCAATTATGGCAGGCACTGCGCACATTACCACAGTAGAGGGATAGGCCGCCTTACCGCCGGGTACATATATAGCAGCTCTATCTATGGCTGTAACCCTGCTTCCCAACACACTGCCGCTATCCGTCAATATGTTGAAGCCCTTGTCAAAGCTCTGACTGTGGAATCTCTTAACATTGGCTATACTCTTGCTGATAGCCGCTACGAAGTCATCATCTGCTTTGCTGGCAGCAGCCTCTAAAGCATCGGTGCTGACCCTAAAATCCTCTATATCCTTTACGTTATCAAAGCTCCTGCTATACTCAAGTACTGCGCTGTCTCCCCTATCCCTGACATCCCGGATTATCTTTTTTACCTCAGCAGTTACTTCTTCAGGTATGAAACTATAGCTCTTTTGCCTTAGAAAGCTCTCTATACTGCTTTTATCCTCCCATGACAATATCCTCAACAATGTCCTCACCTCCTTCAATGGCCGTATTTATAGCCGTTGCAAATGCGTTTATGCTTTTGTTTTTCAGCTTGTAGCTGACCTTGTTCACTATCATTCTTGCAGTTATATCGCAAATTTCCTCATATACTATCAATCCGTTCTCCTTCAAGGTCGCCCCGCTTTCAACAATATCAACTATTGCATCCGACAGTCCTACAAGCGGCGCAAGCTCTATTGAGCCATCCAGCTTGATAATTTCTACGGACTCTGATTTTCTGCTAAAATAGTCTGCTGCTATTCTAGGATACTTAGTAGCAATTTTTCTTACTATCGGTCTCACTTGTTTGTTCTCAGATGGACCTGCCAGGACCATCCTGCAGCTGCAGGTTTTCAAGTCCAGTATTTCATATACCTGGCTTTGAGCCTCCATAAGTACATCCTTGCCTACGATACCGATATCTGCCGCCCCACTTCCTACATAAACAGGAACATCAGAGGGCTTTACCAGAAAAAACACTATTTCGTTATCCGTGCTGTTAAAAACTAACTTTCTGGAGTTTAAATCAATTATGTTACCATAATCAATTGTATCAAGCAGAAGCTCACTTACTTTTTCAGCTATTCTGCCTTTTGCAATAGCTACCTTCAACATTTACATCATTCTCCTTACGCAAAATTCATTATTTCATCGTAGCCATATTGCCTGCAGTATTGATCAGGATTCGATATATCGCTGCTGCTTATCAGGTTTACGATTATCCCATCCCTTCTGCGGCTTTCTGAATATCTTACTGCTTCAATGAACCTATTTTCACTAAAGATGGCCAATACCTTGTGTTCCTTTTTCTGCAGGATGTTCTCCATTGCAGCCGCTTCAAGCATACTGTCAACATATATTGCAAACCCTGCTGCAGTTGTATTTAATCCAAGCTTCCCAAGCAAGTCATCATATCTGCCGCCCGAAATAACTACATCTCCGGTTCCTTGGGCATATGCCTTGAAGATCAGCCCTGTATAATATTTCATATTCCCGGTCATTCCAACATCGACTATAAGCTTGGACTCCAGACCCATGTCCTTGCTTTTCTCATACACTTCAAAAAGATACTCAGCTGATTCCCTGACCGTATCGTTTATTATAATTTCATCAATATTTTTGAAAATGTCCTCAGGTCTCCCAAAGAAGCGCGGCAGCTTGCAGATTATTTCCTTATACCTGCTGCTGATGGAAAGCTCGGACACCTCACCTTCAAGCTCTACAAGATTCTTCTTGCTTATAAGGTCAATAATATGGTTTTTCTTTTCTTCCGATAGGGTCAGCTCTTGGAAAATGCCTTTGATTATGCCCACATGTCCTATATCTATCTTATAGTTTGTCACTGATGCTTCCCTGAAGCTTTCCTTTGCCATTTCAATGATCTCTAAATCCAACCACTTGCCTGAACATCCATATATCTCTGCTCCAACCTGACAGAATTCCCTCCCTGTCCCCCGGTACTTCTTATCTGCCCTGTATACATTTCCCATATAAAACAGCTTTAAAGGTTTTTGCTGCCCCTTTAGCTTCGTGGCGGCGACTCTGACTGTTGGAATTGTCATATCCGGCCTCAGAACCACTACTCTTCCATCCCTGTCTATTGTCTTTATGATGCTTTCATCATCGACAGGTGATATGTCCCCGGAAAACAGCTCATAATATTCAAACAGCGGTGTTTCTATACGACAGAAGCCACAGACCTGCATATAATGCAGCAGCCGTTCCTGCAGTGCAGTCCTTTTGCTGCTTTCATCAATAAGAATATCTCTCATGCCCTGAGGAATTTCAAAGCTTTGCATAATCAATCTCTCTCCTTGCTTACATTTGATTTTTAAAATGAAAAAACCCCGTAGGTTTAATTAACCTACGGGGTTTTTAAAATCGCATCCCATAGGCACAAGCGCAAATAGCACTCATGCCCATGGAAAATTTTCCAAAAAGGCTTAAGCGCTCTGCCTATGATGATGCATTCTATTTGTCATACAATTAATGATATTCATAAAATCAGCTCCATACTTTCTGAGAAAAGTTATTTTATTTACTATAATACAGGACAAGCCTTTCTGTCAATACCTTTATTAGTGTATAATAGTTCTAGATTTATAATTTTTACATATTACCTAAATATTCGCCGCGATAATACCGAATTATTACTATAGGTACAAATTGCGCAAAAGATTTAGCGGGAGGTGTGTCGTCTTGGTCTTTAGATTTGGCAGCAAAAGAAAATTTCTATACTCTGGTACGATAAATATGGGCGAGAAAGTCAAAGACAATATCCACTATGACATGCTGACACTTCTTCCAAACCGTAAGCTTTTCTATGACCGGCTTAATATTGCTCTTGAGGATATCTCCGAGGGAAGTATCCCGGCAGTAGTTTTGTTTCTTGATTTGGATATGTTCAAAAACATAAATGATACACTAGGGCATAATATAGGCGATAAGCTCCTGCAGAGCGCAGCAGACAGGCTTACAAGAACAGTATCCGAGACCTCCTTCTTAGCTAGAATGGGTGGAGACGAATTCGCAATTCTGCTTAAGGCTACAGGTGGTATTGATGATGCTGTGCTTTGCGCTGTGAACATATTGGATGCATTCGGTGATGCCTTTACAATACAAGGCCACGAGGTGTTCATCTCCCCTAGTATAGGAATAGCCGGGTATCCCGATCACGGGGCCGAAACCCATGTAATACTTAGAAATGCAGCTTCGGCCATGTATCGTGTAAAAGAAAGCGGCAGGAACAATTATCAGGTATATTCAAATGAGATAAATGATAATACCCTTGAAAAGTACAACTTGTTAAAAGGTCTTCGCCGTGCTATAGCAAATAATGAGCTGGTGCTTCACTATCAGCCTAAGGTAGATGGCCATACCGGCGAGCTTGTAGGTATGGAAGCCCTGGTCAGATGGCAGCACCCGGAAAAAGGTCTTCTTTATCCAGCTGCATTCATACCAATAGCCGAGGAAACAGGCCTTATCAAGTACGTGGACGAATGGGTGCTTAATAGCGCATGTACCCAGCTTAAGACTTGGCGCGAGCTAGGATATACCAACCTTCGCCTTGCAGTCAACCTTTCCGCCTGGCAGTTCAAGGAGCAGCACCTTCCCGAGATTATAATGAATGTGCTTAGTGAGAAAGGGCTTGATTCCTCCTGTCTTGAGCTTGAGATAACAGAAACAGCTGCAATGGAGAACCTGAAGTTTACTGTTAATACTCTGGGCAAGCTTATCAAGATGGGTGTCAAGATATCAATTGATGATTTTGGGACAGGCTATTCATCCCTTAACTATTTGAAGCATTTTCCCATTAATTTCTTGAAGATTGATCAGAGCTTCGTAGCTGATATACTAGAGGATAAAAATACCTTTGCTATCGTGAAAGCCATAATAGATGTAGCACATACCTTGAATCTTAAAGTAATAGCTGAGGGTGTCGAAACCAAGGAACAGCTTATGCTGCTTCAACAATTGCACTGCGATGAGCTTCAGGGCTATTATATAAGCAGGCCTCTTCCTGTGGAAGAGGCTGAGAAGCATATGAATACTTCGGTGACATGAAAAAACGCCTTGCGGGAGCAAGGCATTTTTTTATAGATTATATATTTCCTTATACTTATTCTCCAAGTAATCCGTCAGATACTTCGGATTGATTTCCTCACCGGTGATTTCCTTCAATATCTCTGATGGTTCTAAGAGTTTGCCATGCTTGTGTATTTTTTCGGACAGCCATTCCTTTATCTTTATAAGCTCACCCTTTTCTACAAGCGCGTCAAAATCCTTGATTTCCTTCCTTGCTGTGTTATACAGCTGTGCTGAATATATGTTTCCCAGCGTATAGGAGGGGAAATATCCAAAGCTTCCTCCGGCCCAGTGCACATCTTGAAGTACTCCTTTGGCATTATTAGGAGGTACTACTCCCAGATACTCCTCCATCTTCGCATTCCATACCCGCGGCAGGTCTGCCACCTTTATTTCACCGTTCATTAGGGCTTTCTCTATTTCATATCTTATCATAACGTGTAGATTATATGTGACCTCATCAGCCTCTACTCTGATAAGGGAAGGTTCCACCTTGTTTATTGCCTTATAGAACTTATCAAGGGTCACATCCTTTAGCTGTTCCGGGAATACCCTCTGAAGCTCCTTGTAGTACCTTTCCCAGAAGCTGCGGCTTCTCCCTATTATGTTTTCCCAGAACCTTGATTGTGACTCATGTATTCCCATGGAGGTCCCGGTGCAAAGGGGTGTACCGTTCAGCTCACAAGAAATATTCTGCTCATAAAGGGCATGCCCACCTTCATGCAGGGAACTCATAAGTGCGCTGGTGAAATCGTTTGAATAGTAATGAGTTGTTATTCTCACGTCTCCGGGGTTTATACCCATGGTGAACGGGTGCTCGCTCTCATCAAGCCTCCCGGCTTCAAAATCATAGCCCATCTGCTCAAGTATATACAGACTGAATTCCTCCTGCTTTGCAGTATCGAAATACTGCTTCAGCAGGTCATCCTCAGGCTGGCTTGGAGATGCCTTTATCCTTGCCACCAAAGGCACTATATTGCTTCGCAGCTCATCAAATATCAAATCCAGCTTGTCAACCGTCATTCCCGGCTCATAGAAGTCCAACAGTGTATTGTACTTATTATCCTTATAACCCCATAGTTCAATGAACTCCAGGTTGAAATCAACTATTCTCTCAAGATAAGGCCTGAATAGCTCGAAGTCATTGTTGTTCTTCGCTTCCTCCCAAACAGACTCCGCTTCAGATGTCAATATCACATATTCCTTATATTTATCTGCCGGTATCTTCTTGTATTTATCAAATTCCTTCCTGCATTCCTTGACTACCCCTTTCATTATTGAGTCCAGCCTGCTGTTGTTGCCTGACTCATCGAAGTATGCAAGGTATTCTTCCATCTCAACAGAGGTAGAAAGCTTGAAGGCTTCTGCTGACAGCATCCCAATAACCTCAGCCCTTTGGGGCACTCCTTTTCTTGGGGCGCCTGTCCTTAAATCCCAATAAAGCACCGCCAATGCGTCATTATAGTATTTAATCCTCTTTACCAGCTCTAAAAAACTATTTCTCATTTCTTTCAAATCTCTAGTCAACTTAATCGCTCCTCTTTGTAATTTGAAATCTATACCATAATTCTATTATATTTATTAACCCAAGTCAAAATGTATTCGATTTTAATGTTATTTTACCACCGTAGAATGTATGCTCTCTATAAAATAAAAAACGATACTCGATAGTATCGTTTTTTACGCTTATTTTGCAAATAATATTGATGCAGCATCTTCCCAGTTTTTGCTTAGAAGCTGCTCATACTGCTTCTCGAAGTACTCCCTGTGCTGTCCTTCCCACACTGAAAGCTCAGTCAATATCTTCTTTGCAGCTTCATCCTCTACAATTTTGACTGCATTCTTGTAGAATTCTTCGAATTCCTTTTCTATTAAATATGCCATCCTTATAACCATAAGATCGGAAATCCCATTGTCATTTTCTCCAAGTATGTTAGAGGTATCTGCAAGTATATGGGGATCCTTCATTGCATTGTCACTGGCTATGTTCCAGGCCAGCTCCTTCGGTGGTTCCTTCTCCATAAGCCCCTCATACCGTTTGGTCAGATACTCATGGTGCAGCTCTTCGATGCTGGCCATCCTGCTGAATATTTCCCTTAGGTCCTGAGATTTCACCTTATCCCCATAATAGTTGTAGAAATCCTGCGCATCCTTCTCCATCCTGGCTGCGAACTTAAGTATCCTGCTGACTTTATCCATAAAGACATCAATCCTCCAGTAGTATTTTCGTATTGTATCTACTGGATAGTCTAACCATATACAGAAATTACATACCTGCCTGAAAATGGCTAGAAGCAAGCAAGACAAGGCGTGCAAGGTAAAATGAGCGGAGCGTATTAATAGTACGTGAGCACTTTCGACCGCTGTTATTTTAATCTTTGACAGTCAAGAGGTAGAAACCCATTCTGCCTTCTCCCAATTGTTAATTACCTATTCGATCTTATTCATACTTCACACACCCTGAAAATTTTCATAAGAGCTATACTAGTCCCTTATATGCTTCTGAATACTCTTTCTTTTCCTCCGGCTTCTCGTATAAGTTCAGATAGTCGCCAATTTCTACTGCAAAATCGATAAACGCAAGACCTTTAGCTGTTATCATATTCCTATCTCTCACTACTTTCTCATCGAGGAAGTTATATCGAGGAAAGAAATCCACTTCCCCTCTTTCCATCAAATCTTCAGTTGTAAGAGTAGTAGTGTACTTATGATTTTCCAGCACTCCAGCCCTTGCAAAATACTGAGGTCCAGCGCAAATAGCAGCCAACAGCTTATTTTCACTGTCCAGTTTTCTAATAAGCTCCGTAAGCTCCGGTCTTTGCTCACTGTTCCAGCCTCCAGGAATAATCAGACCATCCACATCATTAAACTGTAGAGCTTCCTTAACTGTAGCCTTCGGAAAATATTGCAGTCCCGGCTTTGCTGAAACCACCGTCCTTTCATATGCTATAGGCACAATTTCCCTGCCTGCATAATGGCCAGCGATGTGAGTCGCCAGTGTAAGCTCAAAATCCGCCATCTCACTGTAAACAAAACAAAGTATTTTTCCCATTTGTGTACCCCCATATTATTCATCCTTTTCCCTTAAATTTCCCGGGAAATATCTAGTTTCCGACATATTCTTTATGCCTTTTCTATAAAGACCCTGCTTCCCGATCCATTGATTACCGGAGCTTCCACTACCAGCCGCCTTGTAATCCTGCTCTTCATTTCGGGCACATGGCTTATGAGCCCAATTACTCTTTTCTGTGTACTCAGTCTTTCCAGTGCATCTATAACTGTGTCAAGAAGAGTGCTGTCCAAAGTCCCGAAGCCTTCGTCAAGGAAAAAGAATTCAAGGGGGCTCTGTCCCTTAAGCTGTATCTGGGAGGATAACGCAAGGGCTAGTGCTAGAGAAGCCAAAAACGTTTCTCCTCCGGACAATGAGGTTACAAGCCTGCGTATTCCCCCGTTAGAATCGTCTCTAATGACAAACCCATTTTCTATATCCAGCTCCAGTCCATACCTGTGCCTGGTAAGAGTTGCTAGTGTCTCGGAGGCCTCCTTCGCTATGTACCTTAGTCGTTCCTCGGATATATACTCTATGAATCCATTACCCTTTAGCAGGTTCTTGAATTGCTCAAGATGCTCCCTTTTCCTGGAGTGTACCTGCTGCTCCTTACCAAGGGAAAGCCAATTCGCATAGTTGGCTTTGATTGTTTCAAACCTGTTTTTCGCACTTTCATAGGCCGCTATACTATTTTCTTTTTTGAGCTTAAGCTCCTCATACCTGAGACTGACTTCCCGCCATAGCTCTTCTGTGATGCTCCTGCCTGAAAGCTTCTTACATATTAGTGCTGTGTGGGCCTGGATGCTGCTGCTGGACTCTTCAAATTCTTTTATTGTAGTTTCCTGCTGCTCCAAGCTTTCCTTCGTCATAAATGCTTCCTCTACAGCCTCAAATGAATCGAAGTCTTTGTCCACAAGCTCCTTTCCCAACCGCAGAGAGTCATTCCTAAGCTTTTCATCGTATATCTCTCTTTGTTTTTCAAGCACCTTCTTATCCTTAACAGCCCTTTCATACCTTTCTCTAACTGTATTGACGTATTCCTGAGCTTTTTGTTCCATTCTGCTTAAGGCTGCCATTTCTTCCTCTGCCTTTGTCATTTCAGCCCTTATATCCTTATCCCCTGCCAGGGCCAGGATTTCTTTCTCTTTCTCTTCCTTCTGATACTTGAAGCCCCTGCCTTCAGCCATGCTTTCAGAAAGCTTCTCCACATCAACATTTTTGGCTTCTTCGGCTTTTCCTATTTCCTTTCTTAGCTCCGCCACGCTGCTTTCAAGAGCCTCAGTTCCCTTATGCAATATCTCAATCTCTTGATCATTGCTTTGTATTCTTTGAAGCTCAATTCTCAGGCTGCTTATTCCCAGCATGCTTATGACACCGTCATATGCTTCCTTCTTAACACTGCAGCCCTTCTCAGCCTCAGCATAAACCTTCCTCAACTCTTCCAAGTGCTTCCTGTTAGCTTCAAGCTGCGACCGTTTTCCGCTGCTTTCCACTTTATAACGGTTATACTCTTCTGCTGTCTCTTTCTGCTCTGCTTCCAAAGCTGCAAGCTTTTTCTCCCAGGTCTCTATAGCTTTGAGCCTCTCCTGCTTCTCTCCTGACATCTTATCCAGAGTACCCTCTATTAAAGTAACGGACAATTCCTGATACTCCTCCGGTAGTTTCTCCAGCAGCTCCTTTTGCTCCTCTTGCTTTGCTATTACATCTGCCTTTAAGGCTTCCTTTTGATTTTTTAAATTACTATGCTGCTCCGAAAGCTTTATGCTTTCATTTTCCAGAGTCCTGCATTCCTGATCAAGTCTTTCAATCAAGGAGCTCAGCTCTTTAATTTCTTCTGCCCCCAAGGTTGCATCTGCGCCCTCAATATGTACAGCAGGGTTTGGATGCTCTGCAGCACCACAGACAGGGCAGGGCTCGTTCTCCTTCAGGTTCTGTGCCAGTATAAACGCAGTATTCCGTTCCTGCTCCTTCTTCTTTCTCTCCATTAAGAGTCTCAGCTTGTCAAGGGCTCCTTGCTTATCCACCTTTTGTAAACTCAGCACATCCATTTTCTGCTCTAATGAATTCAGCTGCTTATCATAGCCAGACAGCCTCAGCTCCAACTGTTCAATATCCTTGTGCTTGAGCTTCATGGCATCCGTGATTGACTTGATGCCATAATACCTTGTCTCGGCTCTAAGTATGTCATTCCTGTCTAAGGGCTTTAGCATATTGTGCTGTTCATAGGTCGCTTTTACAGCTTCCACCTCAGCGTATAATTTGAGGCCTGACCTTTCCAGGCTTTCAAGCTCCTGCTCCTGTCGTTCTATAGTACTTGAAAGCTCATCGTATCGAGCTTTTTCCTGTTCCCTTGTCTTTTGTGAGCTCTCCAGCTCTTCTTCCAGAGCAGCGCCCTTCTGCACCTTATCCCTATAGCTTGCTTCAATCTTGAGAGCCTCGACCTGTGCTTTATGCTCAGCCACTTTTCCCAAAACCTCTTCAAGCTTCGATTTGTGCGCTGTTATGGTGTCATCCCAATTGTCAACCTTCTTTTTTAATACACTATATTCACTTCTAAGCTTTTGAAGAGTTTCCTCTACTTTTTGAAGCTCATTTTTTGTCTGCAGCGCTTTTGCAAGGTTAGTCCTATATTCTACAAGCAAAGGTATTCTTTCATGCCTTAATATGCTAGCTCTCTCAAGCTCACTATTACTCTTTTCCAGCTGGCCGCTCAATTCTTGAATACCGGCTTCCAGCTTCTCCAGCTCCTCTGACGTTCTCTTCAATTCTGCTTCTGTTTTCCTAAGCTCACTTATTCTGTCAGTAAGGCTTTGTGCTGCCAAAGCCCTTTTGCAGCGGTTCCTTGCAGCTTCAATTTCTGCTGCTTTGCTTTGCAGTTCCTCTTGTTTTCTCATTGCCTCCTGCAGCTCTGCGGAAAGCTCCCATACCTCTTTGGCACCGCTATATTCCTTTTCAGAAGCTTTCAAGGAGTCATCAATGCTCTTTTTGTGCACTGCTGCTGCGATAAGTGCAGCTTCTGCTTCCTTCATAGAAGCGTCTGATATATCTCCCAATACTGATAAAGCTCCTTCTATCCCCGAAAGCTTGTATCTAATCCTGCTGAGCTTCCTGTTCACCTTGTCCATAAGCTCTCTTCCGTACTCCTCAAGGTAAAATATACGCTCAAGCATCTTTGTCTTTTCGGCCTTCGGTGAAAGCAGGAATTCCTGGAATTTATTCTGGGGCAGCACAACAGAACGGGTGAAGTCGTCGAATTGCAGCCCCAGAAGCTCTATTACCGCTTCGTTGACTTCCCCCTGCTTGTCTGCAATAACCACATCACCTAAAGAACCCTGCTCTATTAATCTTGTCACCCTTGATTCTATGGAATTTTCCGAATCCTTCTTTCGCCTGTATACCCTCTCAACCTTATAGGTCTTTCTCTCATTCTCCTTAAGGAGGTCAAAGGTAAAGGACACCCTCATGCTCGCTGCAGACATGTTTATTATACCTTGGGTACCCCTATTTGCCCTTTGTACGTTACCATACAAGGCCAAGGTTACTGCATCCAGTATGGTTGACTTCCCACTGCCGGTAGGTCCGAATATACCGAACAGCCCCGTTTCTCCAAGTCTGTCAAAATTTATGGACTGTGTCTCTTTGAAGCTTTGCAGCCCCTCTATTTCAAGATACCTGGGTCTCAATAACCTCACCCCCAAGCAGCATTTCTTCATTTTCTTCTTCAAGGTCACCATTAACTACCTCAAAGAAGGTTTCAAGCATTTCCTGAGCCGCCTCCATCCCCGTCTTGTACCTGTAATAATCCTTGAATAGCTCCTCGATTTTTTTCCCTTCCCTGCTTTCAAAGCTGATGGTGCTCTCCTTCTCATCTACTACCACCGGCCTGATGTTTATAATCCCTGGATTCAGCTCACGCAGCCTTTTCTGTTCTTCCATTGTAAGAGCCCTGTTGGTGTGTATCTCAAGGTCTATCCACGCATTCAGGTCTCTGCCCTCTTCACACCAGCCCAAAGCTTCCTCTATTCCGTTCTTTGCCTTCCACTGCTTCAAGACCTTCCCTGAATTAAGGTATATTTCCTTTACCTCCGATGCCTTGCCCGGAACTGCATCCACTATGTATACCACCTTACTGTAATCGGTCTCAGAAAAGCTGTAAGCTATGGGAGAGCCCGAGTAATATGTAGGTGATGGTGCACTCTTTATCCTCTGTGGCCTATGCAGGTGTCCTAAGGCTATGAAATGTGCGTTATCAGGAAGCTGGCAAGGATCCACAACCAAAGCACCCCCAAGCTGCCTCTCGGAGTCTGAAGTCCTGCCGTCTCTTAAGTACATATGGCTAACTATAAGATTCACCGTGTCTTCTCTGAAGTTACTGCTCAAATGACGCAGCAGTTCTGTTATCTTATCAGAATAAGCCTGCTGAAGCTTGTCTTCCTGCGACTCAATTGACAGGAGCTGCTCCAGCCTGCTTTCAGATGGATATGGGAGAGCTATTATCACCGCGCTGTGCTCAGAGCTTCCAAGCTTTAGCTCCAACCATCCCGGACCCGCTTGCAATATGGGGCTGTTACCGCTCCTGCCTCCATATACCGCAGCATCACTTCCGGGATACCCAAGCAATACTATGCCGTTTTTATATGCCAGAGGGCTGGCTGCACACAGTCTATCCGGACTGTCATGGTTACCCGCAATTACGACGACCGCCCTTGTACCTTTGGCATTCAATCTGTCCACTGCATCGTAAAACAGTTCTTCCGCTGCAGTAGATGGGTTATAGGTATCAAAAATATCCCCGGCCACAAGCACCAGATCCACCGCCTCCATCTCTGCGATTCCACACAGCTCGTCTATGAACTGTCTTTGCTCTTCTATTCTGCTTATGCTCTCAAGGGTCTTGCCCAGATGCCAGTCTGATGTGTGAAGTATCCTCATGGCAGTGCCTCCTTAGTTGGTAGATGTATCCTGTCCGGACGACCACTGGTCGCCCCTACAATTTTATGGGTAATATGTAAATTCGTTATCATTTTGTATATATATATATTCTATCGGATTATTTGCCAAAAGACAATTCGCCATACAGTTGACATAACGCTAAATTTCACAATATATAAAGAATACGTCATAACTGCAGTCCGTGAAAGCCTGGATTGCTATGAAATATTATTCCGCTGCCGAAGCTCCGCAACCAGAACTTCTACGCAAGGCTGCTGCACAATATTTCACAGCAATCCAAAGATCCAGATATACTATACATCCTATTTAATTTACATAGTACCGACGTGGGGATGTATCTTTGAGGAAGCCTTCCACTGACCGCGGAACGGAAGCGACCCCTGGCAAAATAACCAGACGGACATGCAGAGATGGGACCCCCGACAGTGATTTTGCTGGCTTTGGAAGGAGAGGAGGACATACTTCCCCATGTCGGAGTTTTTCACACACTTATGTCGCAGCTTTCTACAATTATGCCAATACGTAAAAAAACCCGGCATAAATGCCGGGCAATAAAGCTTATTTCAATTTTCCTATTTTATTCAAGGGCCATAATCTAAATACAGCCTTGCCTTCCAGATAATCCTTATCAATGAATCCCACCGACTCAAACCTGCTATCCCTGCTGTGCTCCCTGTTATCCCCCATGACCATGTATTTGTCCGCAGGTATTGTCGTCTTCACAAATCCAAAATCAGGCGTAGGGGATTGTGTGAAATCCGGTGTCAGAACCTTTTCGTCTATGTATACCTTGTTGTCCTTTATTTCTACAGTTTCACCAGGCAACCCCACAACCCTCTTTATAAGGTTAAGATGCTCCAGCTTATCCTGTTCGCTGTCAATTACTACAATATCTCCTCTTTCAGGCTCACCGACCAAATAGTTCACCTTGGATATTATGAGTATCTGCCCTTCATGCAGTGTTGGCTCCATGGATATGCTCATCGCATATGCCGGACTGAATATATACGTTCTTATAACAACTGCAAGTACTAGTGCAAAAGCAATTGTTTTTATCCATGAGTATATCTCTTTCTTCGTCTCTTCTTTAAAATTCATCTTAATACCCCTTTTCTCAACTTCTCCTCAATCAACCTCAAACACAGACTTCAAGGCTTCTATATCATAGTAGCCATTTTGCTTTAGGATCTCAAAATACTTATCTCTGTCAGCTGTCATTTTATTATAGTGATATACTAGGCATAAATTTGAGATTATATGCAAGTCCCCGCTGTCGTATTCAAAGGCCTTTTTTGCATACTCCAGACCGGCCTTGGGATTATTGCCCTTTAGCTCTATCTTAGAGAGGGCAACAAAAGCCTGTGGGTGCTCCTTATTGCTTTCAAGCACCTTATTGCAGGACTTCACAGCCTTTTCAAGCTGGCCAGTTTCCCTATATACCGCAGCTAGATTCAGATACGCGGTATAGAATTCAGGCTGAAGCTCTATGGTCCTGATATATAGTTTCTCAGCCTCAGAATATCTACCCATATCAAAATTGATATTTGCCATATGAAATATGCCCATTACATCATTTTTGTTGGTGCTCAAGTAGTTCTCAAGCTTCACAGCTGTTCTCTCCAATTCTTCCTGTCCATATAGCTTCAGCGCTTCTCCCAGCTCTTTGCTCTCGTAATATATCGAATCCATCCTGTCTACAATTTTGTTGACCTTATCCCTAAGACTTCCTGAGACTTCCTTTCCTGCAATCCGGTCTAAAAGCTCACTGCTTTCATTAATCCGCTCATTGTGAAAGTAAGATATAGCAAGCCTCGCAATAACGGAAGTGGACTTGGGGAACTGAATCAGCACTTGTTCATATTTCTTTATTGCTGTTGAGTGCCTCCCATCCTTCTGAGCTTCCCAACCCTGTTCAAAGGCTATAAAAGCTTTGAGCGCCGATGGAAACACTATTATGGAGGTAATAAGCACAGCCATAACAAACAGCAAAACGAGTTTTATCCACAAAGACACCGGTTTCTTTGCCACCTAAACACCACCTATATTGGTTATATAACGAGATGATTCTTCTTAATCCTACAACATAAATAAGCAAATATCAATATTCGGAAATACTTGCATAAGTTCACCCCTTGCAATTTCAGTATGAAGGCGGCTTCGCCGCGTTTGAGGCCCATGTGCCTTTTCTGAATGTAATGAGGAAGTTCTGGCACGGGCAGTTAAATCAAGGTTTTTTATTGTATAGGAAAGTTATACTTTCCTATACAATAAAAAACAGGGCTATTGCCCTGTTAATCACCTTTTTTCCCGTCGTCCTTTTCTTTGTCTTTTGTATCATCATCAGATTCATTACTGCTGCCGTCATTATCATGTACGTCAGACCCGTTATTGCTCTTATCACCGTCTTTAACCTCTACTTGATCCTGGGGGTCTGCATCCTCATCTTTTTTTTTCCCGTCTTCGCCCTCTTTATCCTTTTTGCTTTTGTTATCTTCCTCAGCTTTTATCTTATCTTCCTTCTCATTCTTGCCATCATTGTTGCTTGGAGCTGCGGCAGCACCTTTGTCTTTAGTTCCTTTATTATCTTTGGCTGCTGCAGATGGCTTAGGTTTGCCGTTATTTTTGTTATCCTTTTCAGTATTGGCATCCTTGTTAGCTTCTTTGTCTTCCAGTTTTTCTGTATCCTTACCGCTCATAGGCTGTTCTTTTTTATCTTTATCCTTTTCCGCTGCCTTTATAGATTTTCTTCCTTCATTTATCAGGTGAACCACGTCTCTTACGGACATATCTCTTATTTCTTCATCCTTAATCTCCGAGTTTACTTCTCTCAATTTGTCTGCTAATATCTCTTTACCTGGAGACACCTTGTTGGATAAAGCTTCTTTATAGCTCTCTACACTTGCTTTTTCAACCATTACACCGTAGTTGTTATTGACCTTGGATAACTGATTGTTTGCTGATATTGTCACCATAGCCGCAAGCTCTTCTTCCTGCTTGGGATTCTTCGCAGAAACTACAACCATTATCTGGTTCTCTGTTTGTTCATCTATATAACCCTCGTCAGAAGCACTTTCTATTATAGCGGATAGTGCTGCATCTATATCCTGATTCTTCAAGTCCTTGGTATTCTTTATCAAGTTAACCGCATCCTCATTAAGAGGGTTCACTGCTATTACCCTTTCAAACCTGTTAAGGGATAATGCGATGCTGGGGTTTATATCCACGCTGACATAGCTATATGGTGTATAATACGCATATACTCCTGTAGTCAGGAATAAACATGCAAGGAAACAAGCAGCCATTGATGCCAGCCTTCTGTATGTCAAGCTTATCTTCTGTGGCTTTAGCTCTACTTCATCCCCTATACCCACCGACATCTGTCTTTTGACTTTTATAAAGTCTCCTTTGTCAGTTATCACTATCATTTGTTTTTTATCTATTTCTGCAACTATTGCTTTCACTTTTTCCACCCCCAGTCTATGAACTCCCTAATACAGTAGTAGTCCCCTGTCAATATTATCATTGCTGCTACTACATAATTTCGTGAACGCTCGATAGTTTTTCGGGGTAATTTTGTGCCTTCTTCAATTTCTGCTATAGGAAGATACAGCTTGGCCTTTATTTTTTTAACCAGCTCTGGTCTTTCTATTATGTATTTGACTATATCCAGATACGAGCTTTTCGTACCGGTATGCTTTGGAGAGCTCTTTGCCACATCATCAAGCTTTAATTCCCATCTGGAAAGCTCCTCTTTAAGCTGTACAAGCTCCTGTCTTCTAAGCTTATTTATCTCTTCCTGGTAATATTTATTCTGTGCTTCCTCTGCGGCTATAACATAATCAAAAACCTCTTCTGAATTAGCATCCTCTGAGGTATATTCGCTGATATAAGTGACTACTTGATGCTTTTTTTCTTTCCTGTAATAATCAATAAGCCTCTTTTTTATTATGTTCTGCGCAAAGCTCAAAAAATTCCCTTTTTGCTGGTCATAGTGAATTATAGCCTCATCAAATGCCATAAGTGCGATACTAAGCTCCTCATCCTGACCATAGGAAACATACCTGCCTGTCACCTTTTCAACGGCAGCTGCGATAAAGGGTCTGTATTCTTCAATGAAAGTATTCTTTTCTTCTTTTGTAAGCTTTATATGCATTACTCTTTCATTTATTGATTTATAAAACATATTTCACCCCAAAATTTTCATAAAACACCTAAATTTTCAATAGTGCTTACGAATAATATATATGTCACTATATACAATCCTTAGCTTTATTAAATTATACATGAAGTGGACATACAATATAAGAGGCACAAAATGGTAATTTGGCACTATTTTTTATTTTTTTTATGGGAGGAATGGATTATGGCTGTTAAAAATTGTCCCATTTGCAGCAGGATTTTCGAAGATCTGGGAATACAGGACGTATGTGTAAGCTGTTTTATCGAAAACGAAAGTGATATCAGAAAGGTAAAGGATTATCTGTATCTGCATCCCAACAATAGTATTATAGAAGTCTCGGAGGCGACGGGTGTATCCATCCAGAAGCTCAAGAGATTCCTTCAAAGTGAACGGTTGATAGCTGTAGAAAAGACTTCACTGTAGCAGTGAAGTCTTATTTCCTCTACTAATATTCAAGCTCCATGCCATTCCAGAACAGATATATATATTTCCCCGCTATCTCCTTGCCGGTTATCTTCCTCAAAGCCCTTGCATAATACTCTATCTGAGTCCTGTACTTTTCTTTTATCTGTTCCATATCCCCATCAGGCACATAGTCGGTCTTGTAATCAACAAGTACCAGCTTTCCCTCTTCTTCAAAGTAGCAGTCAATTATACCCTGAAGTACGATTGTCTCCTCTTCATGCCCCTTCTTTGGAAGATTGCCAAATACCTCAGAGCATTCAACCTCCATGGTAAAGGGCACTTCCCTGTATAGCTTCTCGGCATTAATCATCCTTTTACCCAAGGCTGACTGTATGAAATTCAATAGCTTTCGGATATTAACATTCTGTGCCTGAACCTCTGTCAAAAGCTCTGCTGCAACCATATTATCCATCTGATTTCTTATGCCCTTCTCAGAGATATCTCCGGTAAAGTCCAAATGCTGCAGTGCGAAGTGCATCATTGAGCCCTTCTCGGCAGCGGTCATCTCTGTTGTCTCCTCCAGGAACCGCGGCCTTTGCTTGATGCTTGGGGCTGCTACCATATTGTATTCATCAGCCGCGGCCGTTTCAAAGTACCGTTTCAGCTCTGTGACAGAGACCTTTACCGGCAGCTTTTCATAAGCAGAATAAGGATATTTCCACTCCAGCCTTTTTATGATCTCGTCATAGGAAACAGCGGCAGCTTCCGAAGAGGTCAAAGCAACTTCCCCTATCAGCTCTTCCTCATTATGCTCCTCAAGCTTTATATCCCTAAGTACCTCTTCCCTGTCCCAAAGCCTTATATCCCATTTGTCGCTTTCACTTAGCTCACAGGTACTCTGCTGCTCCAAGCCCAGCTTTTCTGCCAGCTGGCCTAAGGGATGTCTCATAAGCGCTGTGCAAATCCAATCCATATAGCACTTTCCTTTTAGAACCTCATACTCAGGCACCTTTTGAGACTTCGTCCTGCTGCTGCCTTTCCACCTGGCTGCACTTTTCACAGGATCATTTACAGACCCGGTTATAATGAGCTTCTCTTTTGCCCTTGTGAAGGCGACGTAAAGTATCCTCATCTCTTCCGAGAGGCTTTCAAGTCTTATCTTGTATTTCAAAGCCTGCTTGAATATGGTCGGATACCATATCCTTCGCTTATGGTCTATAAAATCAGGCCCAATTCCCAAGTCATGATGCAGCAGTATTCCCTTTGTGGCATCAGTAAGGTTGAAGCCCTTTCCTGCTCCACATACAAATACAATTGGAAATTCCAAGCCTTTGCTCTTGTGTATGCTCATTATCCTGACAACATCATCCTTCTCCCCGAGAGTTTTGGCGCTTCCCATATCTCCCTGGCTGCCTTTCAGCTTGTTGATGAAGTTTATGAAATTGAAAAGCCCCTTGAAGCTTGAATCCTCATACTGTCTTGCCCTGTCAAAAAGCATTCTGAGGTTAGCCTGCCTTTTAACACCATTGGGCATTGCACCGACGAAGCAATAGTACCCTGTATCATTGTACAGATACCATATAAGCTCATCAGTGGAAAGGTAAAGAGACTTTTCTCTCCATCTGTTCAATCTTTCTATAAAGCCTGCCGCCTTGCTCCCCAGCTCCCCTTCCAGCTCAGCAGCCTTGCTCATTGCCTCAAAGAAGGTGACCTCACGGTCGCAGAGCCTTATATCAATAAGCTCCTCTGTAGAAAAATCCGCAATGGGAGATCTTAATACCGCCAAAGCCGGAATATCCTGCAGTGGATTGTCTATAATCTGAAGCAGTGCTAATATCGTTGATATCTCGGTTGTCCTGAAGTATCCGCTCCCGGTATCTGAATAAACAGGAATTCCATGCATGCAGAACTCTTCAGCAAAAACATCAGCCCAGTTCTTTGTTGTTCTCATAAGTATCACTATGTCACTGTATCTCGCTGGTCTGTATTTCTTGGTATCCTTGTCAAGCACCATAAACCCTGGGCTTATATCTGCTACAAGCTCTTTTATCCTTTTAGCCGCCACCCTGGCTTCGCACTGCATGGAATCAGGCTTATCCTCTATATCTATGTCCAAGGTCAGTCCGGCTTCCTCTGCTTCATCAAAGCTTTCCTCAGGGTTATCCGCTTCTGTGGGTGCAGCTTCCCTGCTATCTATTATATGAAGCTCAACAGCACCCCCGAAGCTTCCTTCAGGTGACTCGGGGATTTCAAACACTGCTCCGGTATTTAGAGCTTCCTTTTCCGTATAATCGATATCTCCCAGATTTTTGGACATTATCTGGCTGAATATATAGTTTACTCCGTTTATGATATCCTTCCTGCTTCTGAAGTTCTTGTACAGCAGAATTTTTCTATACTTGGAGTCTGCAGCTCCAGAGTAGGTATCGTATTTTTTCAGGAAAAGCTCGGGTTTTGCCTGTCTGAACCGGTAAATGCTCTGCTTTACATCACCTACCATGAATATGTTAGGCTCACCCTCCTCCTCTCTGGAAACCATTCCAAGTATTACTTCCTGAGTCAGATTGCTGTCCTGATACTCATCAATATAAATCTCTTCAAAACGCTCTCTAAGCCCGAGTGCTGCCTGAGTTGCCGAAGTATTCCCATCCTCTTCCCTGCTTGTTAGAACCTTCAGGCAGAAATGCTCCAAATCATTGAAATCAATTACACCCTTTTGCTTTTTCTTATTCTGGTATATGGCTGCAAATTCCAATACAAGACTGCCTAGGCTGTCCATCAAAGGATACAGCTGCCTTAAGTCCGAGGCCAGTTCTCCAGAGTTTCCGCTTATAAGTTCCTTCTTGAGCTTGTTAAGCTTAGCCTTGACATCATCCCTAATGCCTTTGACCTCCTCCTGGGCAACCAGGTCTATCTCTTTACCGCATCTGGGCATACGTGCAAACTCAAGATTCTTGAATGCATCATAAAGCATATCCCAGCTGCCCCCTTCACCGCAGGCCTTCAGCATAGCTCTTATTCTCAGGCTGTCCTCCTGCAGAACAGGAATATAGACTGACAGTCCCTGTGCCCTCTCCGCAGTTTCTAAAGCACCTTCCAATTCGCTTTCAAGCCCTGACAACTCTAAGGAAATATTATCTATCAGAATCCTAGCCCATTTTGTGCTTCCAAAGTCCATTCCATCACGCGCATTGAAGGCTTCTACCGCCTCCTTAAGCCAGACTTCCGGCCATGGATGGCTCTGGACAAACTCATAAATAGTTAAGACCAGGTCCATTAACTTCTTATCATCTCTATTGCCCCCATAGCTTTCTACCAAGCTGAGGAAAGCTTCGGTACAATTATCGGGTTCGTATTTTGACTCAACAAGCTCCTCCAGAGCTTCTATTTGAAGCAGAAGGGCCTCTGTATCATCAGCTATCCTGAATGCAGGATCCAGATCTATCGTATGAAAGTTGTTCCTAATGACATCAAGGCAGAAGGAATGTATGGTGGTAATACTGGATTTCCCCAAGAGTGCCAGCTGCCGTTGGGGGTTCTTAGTGTTTAAGCCTTCATCCTTCTGTGCCTCATCCAGCACCTTGCTCAAGGCAGCCCCTATTCTCTCTCTCATTTCAGCAGCTGCAGCATTGGTAAAAGTAACCACCAGCAGCCTGTCGATGTCTACAGGATTATCTGCTCTGGTAATCTTCCTTATTATCCTTTCAACAAGCACCGCGGTCTTTCCCGCTCCTGCGGCCGCTGCCACCAACAGATTGCATCGATCCTCAGAAATTGCCCGAGCCTGCTCATCAGTCCATTTGCTTGCCTTATTCTTCAGATCCATTGCTATCACCACCTTCTGCAGTCTTACCGCCCATAAGGGCCCAAACCTCATCATCCTTCTTTTCATGGAGGTTCCTATAGCTATTCCCCGTCAACTTAGTATCAAACTGGCATATTGACATATAACCGCAGTAAGAGCATGCAGTCATCCTTTTCCTCTTATATGGACTTATAGATATGTTCCCTTTGAGCATTTCCTCACCCATACTGTTCAGCAGCTTTCTAACATGCCTTTTTATGAGCTCAAACTGTTCAGCAGTTGCCGCAGATGACCTGCCCAGGTCTCCGCCCTTATTTACCCTTGCCGGTATTATAAGCGAGTCACCATCTATACTTGTGTCCATCTCTTTTATAAGCTTCACATCTGCTAACAGCAGACCCTTCATTTTAAGCTCCTTCATTATAGCCCTTTCAATTTCTTCCTCAGAAGTCCCTCTGCCTCCCAGCACAATAGGATCATCCAACTTGAAATATAGAACCCCTGCAGGCAGCGCCGGTCTCCCCGGCTCTTTCCCGAGGCTCTCCCCAACTGCATCCAGGTAGGTTATCAGCTGTATCTGAAGTCCGTAATAGACATCCGCCAGCTTAAACTGCTTACTGCCGGACTTGTAGTCGACTATCCTGAAATATCTGCCCTCTTCAGTCTCCAAGCAATCCATCCTGTCTATCCTTCCGGAGAGAACCATGCTGTTCCCCGTAGGCAGCTCAATTGTTATAGAAGGGAGCTCCTCCCCCTCACCAAAGCCCAACTCATAGCCTATGGGTTCAAAGCTGCTTCTTTTCATATGCTCAGCTATCATCCAGACAGCTCTTGTAAGCACTCTTTTCAACCTGTCTGCAAAATATTTATATCTACTGGAGCTTAAGAAAACAGTTCCGGCTATATCCTGAACCAATTCATCCACTATCAATGCTACCTGCTCTTTACACCAGTCCTTGTCAAGCTGCCTCCAGCCGATGCTGCCCTCGCTCACTGTCTTGGAGAAGCGGTCAATCACCTGGTGCATGAAGGAGCCCATATCCGGGGCATTCATTTTCATTATATTTCTATCCTTGGCTTTAAGCCCATATTCCACATAATATGAAAAGGGGCAGGATGAATACTTCTCAAGTCTAGATACACTGGTGTGTATTGTGCTGCCATAAAGGTTCCTTACCCGCTCCTGCTTAATTAGCTCCACCTGATTGGTGTAATTAAAGCCTGCCGCCATACGGGCATACTTCTCCTGCCACTCTTTTTCCTTTGAGTACCACTCCACAACACTTTTCCAAAGAGGGTCGGTATATTTGCCTTCAAAGCTCTGCCTCATAGCAGCCACCAGCTCATTGAAGGTTGGCAGCGGCGCTGTTACATACTCTTCAGCACTGCTTCCCGGCTCGTTCTTAGTCATTCCGCTTTCAAAGCTGATATTAGGAAACATCCTCTTCAGCCTGCCAATGATCATAGAAGGCCTTAATGCCCTTCCATCCCTGTCAGCAGCGCAAAAGCTCAGGCGCAGATACTCGGAGGGAGCAGTCAGTGCAGTATATATAAGATACTGCTGCTCAAAGGTCCTGCCCCTTGTATCCGGAGCCAGCTCCAGCCCGAGAGTCCCCAGGGTTTCTCTGTCCCTGTCCGATAAAATGCCTTCTTGTTTAAACGGCACTGGAAATATTCCATCATTGGCCCCTAATATGTATATTGCTTTTACCTCATGGCTTTTGGAACGCTCCAGGCTTCCTACCAGCACCTGCTCGAGAGCTGGTGGAATCAAACCGATATTGTATTCCCCGAAGCCCACGGTGAGAAGCTCCAGGAAGGTTTCCACCTTCACTGCCTCATCTCCCATTGCCTCAACCACCTGATCCAGAAGCTCCAAAAGTATATTCCATACCTGACTGTACTCCTCAGCCCTGTCCAGTTCTCCCGCTTCAGTAAAATGCTCCACTAGCTTTTCCAGTCTTTCAGGTACTTCCAATTGACACAAAAAGTCATATAAGGCTGTACATATTTCCTTTCCGCTATTTCTGCCTTTTACTTTTTTATACAGCTTTGAAAGGGGTGCCGCTACTGTGCTTCGCACCTCATTCACCCTTTGCAGCACTTCGAGCACATATTGTCCCGAGCCTGGCTTTTGCATACTGTAGCCCAGGGTGTAGCTCCAATCCTCGTCCTTCACCCAGCTGCTGCCTTTTATTCCGTTGGCCAGCACATAGTTCTCAAGCAGATCCAGCTCTTCCCTATCAACCCCTGTAAGACCAGTTTTAAGATATCTGAAAACCGCTTCATAAGACCAATTGCTTGTGAAAACCTCCAAGGCTGAGATTACCAAAAGCACCAGAGGATGCCCCGTAATATCCTTTTTTCTGTCTATAAAGCAAGGGATTCCATACTCCCCGAATATAACCCTTATTACCTTTTCATAAAGTGCCAGGTCTCCTGTCAATACCGCAATATCCCTGTATCTTAAGCCTTCCTCCCTGCACTTTCTCAATATGTCCCTTGCAGCGCTCTCAGCCTCCGCATATATGTTGGGAGCCTCGTACAGGCTCAAATATCTGGTGTTGTCCTTATATGTCCCATGAAAATATGTATAGAGGTTCGCCTCAAGAAATGCCAGCTCCTTGTTATACTTCAAGCCATAACAATTAAGGGCAGCGGGTACCTCTACCTTCACCCCGATATCCCCAGCCAGCCTCTTAAGCTTTGCAGCCGCTGTCTTTGCCGGCAGGAATGCGTCTATATCCTCCAATGCCAGTTCATCTGCCAGACAATCTGTGCATAGCGCTACATTAACCCTGACCGTTTTAGCCATAAGCTTCTCTATTACAAGGTACTCCTGTGGAGTAAAACCTGAAAATTCGTCTATCCATATTTCCGAGCTGTCGAAAAGCTTGCACTGCATTAGCTTCTCAGCCAACAACGCAAGATCGTCGTCAGAGTCTATATATTTATCATGGAGCCTTTTCTCAAAATCTCCATATATAAGTCCAATATCATGGAGTTTGTCCTTTAGCTGCGTGTTCATCTCAGCCGTTTCAAGAGTGCTAACATCCTCCGGTGTAATATTATATCTCTTGAACTCACTGATAGTGCCGCATAGTGTGTTTACGAAGCCCCTTTGTCCTGCAGCCTTGGAAAACACCCTTAAGCTTTCCTTGAGCCTCTCCATTATGGTATAAACCAGTATGCTTTTCCCTGCGGGGTTTATATGCTTCCTTACTATTCCACCTACTTCCCCAAGTACTCTGTGGGATAATCTTCCGAAGCTCAATACCTCTACTCCATTTATTCCGCTGGCACCAAGGGCTTTTATAAGTCTTTTCTCCGCCTGGTAGGAAAACTGATCGGGAACAATTATGATATGCCTCAATGCCTGTCCCCGCTCTAGGCTTGACTTTATCTCATTCAGGCAAAAGGTGCTCTTACCGCATCCGGACCTGCCGTATATAATTCTAAGGCTCATACATACCAACCCCTGTTCTTGCAATATATCTATATTATATCACACAAAACTTCTATTATTAGATAGTTTTGGGCTAAGAGGCAGCCTCTGCATTCTAATGAAGATTTCTACATTGAGTATTGTATTATTGTAAACATTATGATATATTGTTTGTATATTACATAGACTTTACCTGCGTAGGTTTATTTGGGAGGGGTTAACAATGAGGATTTATTCATTCAACGAGCTTACTGAAGAGCAAAAGAGAAATATTTACCAATTCATCAGAAGCTTTAAGGCCAAAACCAGCTTTGAAAGCTGCGAAGAAATGACCAAGCTTTTTGGGGGAATCATCTTTGACCATGGCAGCAGCCACTTCTCACTGTGGGAAGATGGCAGGCTTATCGGAACAATAGGTGTAATTTCCAAAGAAGCGGAGGCAAGAGGGGAAATATTTCTTGTAGGCATTAATATAAAAGAGCAGGACAGCCTCAGGCTATCAGAGCTTCTTTCCAGGGCTTATGATTACTGCTCGGGCATCAAGGCTGCCAAGTTCCGGCTCGGTGTGACAGATGACAAGTATTATCTCATACCTGAGCTGGAGGAAAGCGGCTATAAAGAGGTAGATAGAAATCTTACCATGATATATTGCGGAAGCAATACCGGCATTGAGGAAGATATGGACAATTGCTTTAAGCCTTTGTCCGCTGAGAATATAAAGGATTATCAAAGGGTGGAAAGTGCTGCCTTCCTTCAGGCTCCAAATGGCGGAGTCGTTGAGGACGAAGAGCTTCAAGGCTTGCTGGATGAATATTGCGGGACTGATTTAGCAGGAGTTTTCTATGAAGAAAATATTCCTGCCGGAACGTATACCTTGAAAATCAAGGATAACGAAGGATGGATAGAGAGTATTGGTGTTGCCCCTGAATCCCAAGGCAGAGGTGTCGGCAGAAAACTGCTGCATAAGTCGATAAAGATACTTCAAGGCATGGGGACCAACATTATAAAGCTTTCGGTTTTCAATAGCAACATCAGGGCATTAACTTTGTATAAGAAAGACGGCTTTGAAGTTGAAAGCGTACCTTCTATCTGGTATGAAAAGTAATTAGGGGCCTATCGCCCCTTTATCCTTATCACACTTACCTGACTCCGGTTTAGAAACCTTATGGGCAGATTGCTTGTGCCCACACCACTGTCAATATAGAGCAGAGTATTTTCCTTCAGTTTAAATATTCCTTTGTCAAAATAGGGAAAAAGACCCTCCCCCGGCTCAATTATTGCGCCTATAAAAGGAAACCTTACCTGACCTCCATGGGTATGGCCGCAGAGTATCAAATCAGGTGAATACTTTTTCAGACGTTGTCTTATCTTCGGAGAGTGTGATAGCAATACAGTATATTTATTGCTATCCACATTCTTCATTGCCTTTTCTATATCATCCCTTCGATTATAGGAATCATCTACACCGCATATGTTTATATCCGCACTCCCGGTATCAAAGGTTGAGCCTTTATTATTCAAAATCACTACTCCCATTTCCTTAAGCTTGGCAAGCAGTGCTTTCCTTCCGGCATTACTCCATTCATGGTTGCCTGACACAAAGAAGATACTGGGACATAAGGAATGCAGCTCCTTGATTAAATAATATACATTGTCATAATCCTCTGTGGACCTATCCACCAAATCTCCGGTTATCAATACAGCATCGAGATTTATATTGCCCAATGATTTAATAAGCCTTTGTACCATTTCTTCGGAATTAGTGCCATGAAAATCGGTTATCTGCAGGAGGGTGACTTCTTTTCCTTTTTTAAGCTTTTCCGTATCTAAATTTATTTCTCTCACTACAGGGAAATTCACCTCAAAAGCCATATCAATTGCTATTAAGAGTGCTGCTACAGCTACTATTTTAATTATTTTACCAAACAAAAACATTCGCTCCTTTGAGTTTTTTGGCTCGTGGTATGTGGCGCGAGGCTCTGCTAGGGATGAGCCTTCGAAGTCCGGACGACCGATGGTGCCCCTACAATGCCAATTATGTCCTATTCTAGTGGCCTATCCTATCGCCCATCGTTCATTCCAGTTTCTATTCCATTATACCACCGCCAGCTTTCATATATTCCATTATAATTCTATAATCTCCGCCTCGCCCATGACAGTTGATTGAATTGAGTCTGTACTTCTGTTAGAATCTTATCTATGGGATAGGAATAGGGAAAGGAATTGTTAGATATGAATTATATAATTGCTAAGCTCAAAAATGACCGTTTTAGGTCTATTATATTTCTTGTACTTGCATCCTTGCTTTGGAGTCTTGGAGGTTTGCTTATCAAATCCATCCAGTGGAATGCAGCGGCAATATCAGGAATGCGAAGCCTTATATCAGCATTCCTGATGCTTATTGTGATAAGAAAGCCCAGCCTCAAATTCAACAGGTTTAAGGTTGGGGGTGCCTTTGCATACGCCGGCACAGTACTATTCTTCGTTATGGCTAACAAGCTTACAACAGCAGCTACAGCAATACTGCTGCAGTATACAGCTCCTATATATGTGGCATTGTTAGGTGCCTGGTTCTTGAAGGAACGTACCACAAAGCTTGACTGGGCTACGATTTTCCTGGTATTTGGCGGAATGGTCCTCTTCTTTATTGACGAGATGTCAGCAGGAGGTCTCCTGGGCAATATATATGCGATTCTGAGCGGTTTCTGCTTTGCCAGTATGGTGCTGCTGCTTCGCAAGCCCGATCTTGAATCACCCTTAGAGTCAGTATTCTGGGGCAATGTGCTTACGGCATTAATAGGTCTTCCTTTTATGTTCAGCTCAATGCCAGACACGTCAAGCTGGATAGCTTTGCTGCTTTTGGGGGTATTCCAGCTTGGGATTTCTTATATATTATATACTTTGGCGATAAAGCACGTATCAGCACTGGAGGCAATACTTATACCTGTTATCGAACCATTATTAAACCCGGTATGGGTATTCTTGGTTCTTGGAGAATTCCCCGGTTCTTGGGCTCTTCTAGGAGGCATCATTGTACTATCCGCCATAGTCGGCAGGAGTGTAATTACTGCAATGAGGATGAATGCAAATACGGACGCCGACAAGACAATATGATAAAGAAGGGCTTATTGCTTGGTTTATAATTCCCGATAAAACTTGAATGAAAAACCCCATCGATTTCTCGATGGGGTTTTGTATATTGCTTTATACTTTTTCAACCTTCATTCCTGTGTCATGTCCGTTGAGGTCCTGCACCTCAAAGCTCTTGTCTGTAACTCTTTCCACCTTTTCAGCCAAGGTTTCCTTCATGATGTAGTCCTTGTATGCGGAAACGGCAGCTGCTATTTCATCATCTCCGTCAAAGTATATGTTTATTCTGTCCATCATTTCATAATTGTTGTTCTTTCTCATCTGCTGTACCTTGGAGATGAATTCCCTTGCATAACCCTCTTCTATAAGCTCTTTCGTAAGGACAGTGTCAAGTATTATAAAGAGGTTGTTTTCTGTCGTTACTGTGAAGCCTTCCTTAGCCGCTATGCTGGTTATTACATAGTCCTTGTTTATTTCCAGTGTTTCTCCATCTACCTCAACCTTTAGTGTCTCTCCTGCCTCCAGCTTTGGTGCGTACACTGATGCATCCATTTCCTGGAGCACCTTTGCAAAGGACTTTATTTTCCCTCCAAGTATCGAGCCTGCAAATTTGTAGTTTGGCTTGAGACTGAAGTTCATATATTTGTTTAAATCTCTCTCGAAGATTACTTCTTTTACGTTGAGTTCCTCCTGGATAAGCGGTATCAAATAGGATATCAGCTCTTCATATTTTGCGTCTATAAACACTTCCTGTATCGGCTGACGTACCTTTATTCTTACCTGCTCCCTGGAAGCCCTTCCCATGCCTACCAGACTTCTTACCAGGTCCATTCTCTCTTCCAGCTTGTCGTCGATGAGCTTTTCATTCTGCACGGGGTAATCAGCTACATGTACAGACAGCTCTCCCGTGAGATTCCTGTATATTTCCTCTGAAAGGTATGGAGCAAATGGAGCAATAAGCTTTGATACTCCTACCAGCACCTCAAAGGTGGTGTTGTAAACAGCCTTTTTGTCCTCTGTAAGCTCTGTTTCCCAGAATCTTCTCCTGGAACGTCTGATATACCAGTTGGACAGATCTTCATTTACAAAGTTCTGTATCTTTCTTACTGACCTGTTAAGATCATATTCATCAAGCTCAGCTGTAACTTCCCTTACAAGATTGTTGTACTTGGAAAGCATCCATCTGTCAAGCTCGGGACGATCACTGTACTCCACGAAGAAATCCTTTGGATCTATGCTGTCGGTATTTGCATACAGCGCAAAGAAGGTATGAACATTTTTAAGTGTTCCAAAGAACTTGCTCAATACTTCCTTCAAGCCATCCTCGTCAAACTTTGTGGTAGACCAAACCGGGGATACATACAGCATATACCATCTTAGGGCATCTGCTCCGTACTTATCGAACATTTCAAAGGGGTCTACGGTATTTCCAAGGGACTTTGACATCTTTCTGCCGTCCTTGTCTACCAAATGTCCATTAACAAGTACATTCTTGTATGGGGATGTACCCATTACAAATGTTGATATCGCTATCAGAGAATAGAACCAACCTCTTGTCTGGTCTATTCCTTCGCAGATGTAGTCTGCCGGGAACAGCTCATCAAAGTTCTCTTTATTTTCAAAAGGATAGTGATGCTGTGCAAAAGGCATTGCCCCACTGTCAAACCAGCAGTCTATAACTTCCTTTACTCTTGTCATTGTATCTCCGCACTTATCACACTTGATATGGACATCATCCACATAAGGTCTGTGCAGGTCTATACTCTCATCTATCTTCTCTATAGCCCTTTCCACAAGTTCTTTTCTCGAGCCAATGGAATCAGTGTGGCCGCACTTGCATCTCCAGATGTTAAGCGGAGTGCCCCAGTATCTGTTTCTGGAAAGAGCCCAGTCATTCACATTTTCAAGCCAGTTGCCGAAGCGCTTTTCTCCAACATAATCCGGGAACCAATTTACTGCATTATTGTTAGCTACGAGATTGTCTCTAAGCTTAGTCATTTCGATATACCAGCTTGGTTTTGCATAGTAAAGCAGCGGAGTCTTGCATCTCCAGCAGTGCGGATAGTTGTGATCCACCTTTTCCTTTTTGAAAAGCTTACCCTCTATAGCCAGCCATTTGATAACCTCAGGATCTGCATCCATTACAAACTGGCCTTCCCATGGTGTAGCGGTAAATTTGCCTGCTTCATTGACCGGCTGCAAAACCGGAAGATCATATCTTCTTCCTGTATTGTAGTCATCTTCGCCGAAGGCCGGAGCTGTATGAACGATACCTGTGCCATCCTCAGTTGTGACATAGTCAGCCACAGTTACAAAGAAAGCCTTCTTTTCCGGATTTACAAAAGGCATCAGCTGCTCATATTCCATGTATTCCAAGTCTGTGCCTTTGAGTTCTTCCAGTACCTCAAACTCTTCTCCCAGCACCTTGTGGGATAATGTCTTTTCCAGATAGTATATTTCATCATTCTGTTTTACTTTAACATAGGTCTCCCTTGGGTTCACTGTAAGGGCTACGTTGGACGGAAGAGTCCATGGTGTAGTTGTCCATACTAGGAAGTGTTCGTCAAAGCCTTTTCTCTTAAATTTTACTATTACAGTAGTTGTCTTTATTTCCTTATAGCCTTGAGCTACCTCATGGCTGGCAAGTCCCGTACCGCATCTTGGGCAGTATGGCGATATCTTGTGACCTTCATATATATAGCCTTCCTGTTTGAATTTGTTCAATATCCACCAGACGGATTCTATATAATTGTTTTCATAGGTTACATATGGATGCTCCATATCTATGAGGTAAGCCATTTTGTCAGTCATATCCGCCCACAGTCCTACATACTTGAAAACCGACTCACGGCATTTCTGGTTGAATTCCTTTATACCGTACTTTTCAATATCCTGCTTGCCGGATAACTTAAGCTCCTTTTCAACCTCAATTTCAACAGGAAGTCCATGAGTATCCCAGCCTGCCTTCCTCTTGACCTGATAACCCTTCATTGTCTTGTAACGGCACACTGTATCCTTAAGTGTTCTTGCAAGCACGTGGTGTATGCCCGGCCTGCCGTTGGCAGTCGGAGGTCCTTCGTAGAATATGAATGACTCCTTGCCTTCTCTGGTTTCTATGCTTTTTTTGAGAATATCAATTTCCTTCCAGTATTCCGATATGCTTTTTTCATTTTCTGCTGCTCTCTTGTCAGATAAAAATTTGAATTTTTCCATGCTAAACATCCTTTCTGTGTGTAGATTGTTAAAAAATAAAAGTCCCTTCAGCAAAAGCCAAAGGGACGATAATATACCGCGGTACCACCCAGGTTATGTATCACAGTTTAAGCAAATGATACACCACTCAATGCATATAACGCATGCCTGCGAAAGGGCTTACTGGTTTTCAGCCTATCAGCTCCGAGGTGATTTTCATAAACTGGCAAATGACAATCTCCCACCAAATGACTGTCTCTCTTTGAATTGCGTCCTTTACTACTGTCCTCTTCAATGCTTTTATATTGTTTAAAATTAATATCCATAATTATATATTATGCAGTGTTGTCATGTCAAGCTCTTTGCTATTATGCCCATAGCAGCAGCTACTCATTCTCCCACTGGAGTGCCCTGCTTACTGCCTTCTTCCAGCCTGCATACTTTTTCTCTCTTTCTTCATTGTTCATAGCAGGTTCAAACAATCTGTCAACCTTCCAAGTCTTGGATATCTCGTCCTTGTCTGCCCAATAGCCCACTGCAAGACCTGCAAGGTAAGCTGCTCCCAGCGCAGTAGTCTCAGTAACTACCGGCCTTTGTACCTGTACTCCCAGGATATCTGCCTGGAACTGCATCAGAAAATTATTGGCCACAGCACCGCCGTCAACCTTTAGTGCTTTTAGCTCAATGCCCGAATCCTCCTGCATTGCCTCAATAACATCCCTTGTTTGATATGCAATAGCCTCCAGAGTTGCTCTTACAAGATGATTTCTATTTGCTCCACGAGTCAAGCCCATAACTGCACCCCTGGCATACATATCCCAATAAGGTGCTCCCATACCGACAAATGCCGGAACTACATACACTCCATTAGTATCCGGAACCGCTTCTGCCATCTGCTCACTTGCTGCTGCACTCTCTATTAATTTTAATTCATCCCTCAGCCATTGCACAGAGGCCCCCGCAATGAATATGCTGCCTTCAAGGGCATATTCCACCTTGCCGTCCAAGCCCCAGGCTATAGTAGTAAGCAGCCCATTAGCAGAGCTCACCAGCTTCTCTCCAGTGTTCATCAGCATAAAGCAGCCTGTGCCATAGGTATTCTTAGCCATTCCCGACGTGAAGCAAGCCTGACCGAAGAGGGCTGCCTGCTGGTCTCCTGCAGCCCCGGCTATTGGTATCTCAGCTCCAAAAAGCTCTTTTGAAGTATATCCATATAAATAGCTGGAGGGTTTTACTTCTGGCAGCATTGATACCGGTATATCAAGCTCCTGTAATATTTCTTCATCCCATTCCAGTGTGTTTATATTGAAAAGCATCGTCCTGGATGCATTTGAATAATCAGTTGCATGTACTTTTCCTCCGGATAGGTTCCATATGAGCCATGTATCAATATTCCCAAAGACCAATTCTCCCTTTTCTGCTCTTTCACGAGCTTCAGGAACATTATCAAGTATCCATTTGATCTTAGTACCTGAGAAATATGCGTCTACCACCAGACCGGTCTTCTGCTTAATTGAAGCCTCCAGCCCTTTTTTCTTCAGCTCATCACAGAGAGCAGCAGTTCTTCTGCACTGCCATACTATAGCATTGTATATGGGCTTTCCGGTTGCCCTTTCCCATATCACAGCTGTTTCCCGCTGATTCGTTATACCTATTGCTGCTATTTGGTCTGCGGTAATGCCCGCTTTATCCATGACCTCTCTGGCGACTCCGCTCTGAGTACCCCAGATTTCCATTGGGTTATGCTCAACAAAGCCGGCTGTTGGATATATCTGTGTGAACTCCTTCTGAGCCATGCTTATTATTCTCCCGCTGTTGTCGAAGATTATTGCCCTGGAGCTTGTAGTTCCTTGATCCAGTGCCATTATAAACTTATCCATTCTGCCCCCTCCAATAAAAATTCCGTCATTATTACTTATTTAATACAGAATATGCCCTGTCTATGTAAATTACGGCATTATAATTAGGGTATCGTGCTTTTATTTCCCTGCATACTTCCTTTGAGAGGTTCTTGGCCATCTTCTCATCATATTCGTAAGGTACTACCAAATCGAATATAAGGTTCTTATGCCCTTCACCGCCTACTATCCTAAAATCATGTATGGTCAATTCCTGATGCAATTCTGTAATAACCTCTATTACTTGTTCTAAAGTACTCTGGACTACTTTATCATCGGTATTTATGGGATCCATATGGATTACCAGATGTATATCAAGCTCTTCCGAAATCTCCTGCTCCGCCAGATCTATGATATCATGGGCTTCCATAATGTCCATTTTGGCAGGTATCTCTGCATGCAAAGAAACAACGCACCTTCCCGGACCGTAGTTGTGCACTATCATATCATGTATTCCCATTATATTATCATACCGCATGGTTTTTTCAGTTATTTCAGTTATGAATTCAGGCTCCGGCGCCTCTCCCAGCAGCGGGTTCAGCGTCTCCTTGGTAAGGGATATCCCTGAATAAATTATGAAAGCAGATACCAAGAGTCCTATATATCCGTCAATAGGGAAGGTTATCCACCTGGAGCTAAGAAGTGAGAAGGCTACTACGGAGGTAGTTATCACATCGCTTAGGCTGTCAGCAGCCGAAGCCTCCATAGTCTTGCTGCCTATCCTTCTCCCTATATTTTTATAAAACCTGCTCAGCCAGACCTTTACACCTATTGATATTATCAATACGGAAAAGGATACAATATCGAACTTAAGCACTTCGGGGTTTCTCACCCTTTCAAAGGAGCTTTTTAGAAACTCGAAGCCTACAAGTATTACCATGAAAGATACAACCATTGCAGATATGTATTCAATCCTGGCATGGCCAAAGGGATGCTCCCTGTCAGCCGGCTTGTTTGTTATCTTGAAGCCAACAAGTGTTATTACCGATGAAGCGGCATCAGCCAGATTATTCACAGCATCAGCGGTAATTGCTATACTGTTAGACATCAAGCCGATTGCAACCTTTGCAGCCGAAAGCAGCACATTGCAGACTATACCCACGAAGCCCCCAAGATATCCGTATTTCTGTCTGACATCCTTATCCCTTGTATTCATATTGTCTCTGATAAAGGTTTTTACCAGCATATTTGTAAGCAATTTAACACCCCGTATACTCCATAAATATGGAAATTTTATATGTCTATATATTATAACGCATAGGAAAGCAAAATTCACCTTAAACATTCTTGACCTAAATACGTTTCATAAAAGGCTTCCTTTATTTAAAATTTTTCAATAAAAGCCTTTTATATAATACTAAATACTACTAAATACTATTAAAATCAAAGTGAATACCGACTCTACATTTTACCGCCGGCATTCCTTATCTGGACCTTAACCTCAACATTAATTTCTGACTCTTGTATTATTTTGTCTATATCCTCTTTAGTTAGTTTTTCCCTGGTGTGCGCCTTTATATAATTGGCAAGCTCCAATGCATCAAACTTGAACTCCTCCTGAGTTTTTTTGACTAGAGCCTCTGCTCTCTTTTTAATATGCTTTTCCAGTGAATCCTGGAAAACCTTTACTAAGTCGGTGCCATCCTGCATTGGTTTATCCTTCTTATGCTCCACTATTGTCCCTGCCAGTTTTATCTGTATGTTGAAGGCGTATTTATCCCCTTCATTTTCCACTGTGACCTTCCGTCTATTCGTGCCTTCAAAGGTTGCCTCATCAATAACCTTTCCGTCCTTTTGTGCCTTAAAGGACAAAGTGCCCCGGCATTTTATTCCCCTCAGCAAAACAGCCGTCTCTGTTTCTTCCCTTCCCATTTCCCCTGATATTTTTCCTTTGTTAACCAGGCATGAGCCTGCCAGCTTAATTTCCCCATCCTGATAAATGATATGGGGCAGTAAAGCCGCTGACTCATAGCTGATCAGACTTCTGTTGAAGTCGAATAGCTTTGTGTATGGATAGAAATTAGTGTTTCTACTGTTCTCCAACAGAGCTTTCAAATAAATTCCTACATTGGGATAGCTGTGGGTCGGTGTTTTGATAATATCGAATCCCCTCCCCTTTACAATTATTATAAATATCGAGCCCTTTACCTTTGGGTTTCTCGTTATTAAATCTGTTAATTCTATGAGATCCTCCTTTTTTGCTAGTTCTTCACCTATAAGCAGAAGTTGAAGCTGCCCAAAAATCACCTGTTCCCCAAGCTGTGCGTTTCTTCTGCCTCTTGCTTCTCCGACTACTTGTCCTGTGGTCTCTATTACATGGAAATTTTCCTTTACATCCTCATAAAACACAGGTACTCCCACAGTAACTAAGTATTTGTCATCCGCGTATTCCTTTTCGCTTTCCATTATTTTGTCAAATGCAGCGATAAGAGGTACAGACAAGTCATCCAATTCTTTAGCATCCCAACAGCCCGTAAGCATAATAAAACATAGCAAGACTATAAATAAACACATTATCCTTCTATGTGCTTTCACTATTTACCGCCCCCTTTTTCCCTTTGAACATTCCGAATATAATGAGTATGAGCGGTAAGGCTATACCGATTACCAATGCCGTTAGACCTATATAATCAGAATATTTGAAAACCTGGAATATATCTTTGGGATAATAGGCAATTAGAATTATTATAGGGAATAGCGCCATAGCACCCCACTTTTGGGACTTTAGCTTAAAAAGCTCTGTTATAATTTGGCTCGCGCAAAAGTATTGGATAGTTATAGGCCTGAAGGATACCGCTATCCACCATTGTATAAATATGAATTCAATCCTTTCAATTATCGGCACTTCCGTTACTGAAAGTATTCTAAGTGTAGGCCATAAAAATACCTGAACAAGCTCAGACCCGAAAACCAAGACAGCAACCAGAACAGTATACACATAGATAGCAAGGGTTATCAGAAGGGCATATAAGCTTGCCCGAAAAGCTTCTTTCTCTCGTATTACATAGGGGTGAAAGATAAGGTAGAGCTCAAACCCTGAGAAAGCAAAGCCCGTTGTCAAGGATGCCTTGGCATAGTCTGACAACTTGTAATTAAAAACGGGCATCAGATTCCGTATATCCGCATTTTCAATCACTGCAAACAATGAGAAAAATATGAGCGGTAGAAGCAAATAGAAGAGAAATTCATTTACCCGCCCTAATACCTTTGTAGTTCCGGATGCTAAATAAGCGCATACGAGGAGCATTAGTATGAGCTTCACAAGTATGGGCGTCTCAGTCAGCAGGAACATTGATACTACCTCAATAAAGACCCTGAGCAGAATTGAGGCCGTCAGTATCGAATAAACCGCCAGCAGTATGCTGAACAGGCTTCCCAACCACTTGCCGCTGACTTTCCTGCAAACCTTCACAAAGCTTTCAGCGTAATTCCTTTTGTACAGAAGTCTAATAAGAGAAAGTGAAGCAAGGGGGAATATGGAGCCTAGAATAACAGCCAGCCAGGCATCCTGTCCCACTTCCTTTGCCGCAAGGCGTGGAAGGCTCAATATACCGGTCCCCAGCATACTTCCTATCATTATAATAATGAGCTGTTTGCTTGTAATCGCATTTCCACTCTTATTTTCCATTTTTCTGCTCCCTTGCATTAACCATTCTCTTCTTGTTTTTGTTAGGAATGGATACAGGCCTTTCCTTCATTGCCCAAATAGGCACCCTTATGTACAGATCCTTAAGATCCTTGAACCGGGTGGGTGCCAGCGGGGCGAAATACGGAACACCAAAGCTTTCCAGCCTGCAAAGGTGGATTATTATTACCAGCCAGCCTAGTGTGACCCCAAAAGCTCCAAAAGTCGCAGCCATCAAAATAAGAAAAAGCCTTAACAGCCTGATGACCAGAGACAGGCTATAGTTGGGTATAATAAAATTGCATATGATTGTTATAGTTATTACTATAATCATGGCAGGACTGACCAGCTTCGAGCTGACTGCGGCATCCCCTAGTATTATACCCCCCACCACTCCCAATGTGGTCGCCACTGCTGTAGGCAGTCTCAAACCTGCTTCCCTAAGAGCTTCTATTACAAACTCCATGATCAGTGCCTCAACTACGGGAGGAAACGGCACCTGCTTGCGGAGCTCGGCAATATTCAAAAGCAGCTCTAAAGGAACCAGCTCCGGATGAAAGGAGGTCAGTGCAATGTAAGCCGGCGCTGCGCTTGTAGTTACCAGAAAAGCAATACCCCTCAAAATCCTTATGTATGTACCAATATAAAAGCGTTCAAAATAATCCTCCGGTGCCTGAAAAAACTGGATAAGCTGAGCCGGTACCATAAGCACCAAAGGTGTCCTGTCAAGAACAATTGCAATTCTTCCTTCAAGCAGGGCTGCGACAACCTTATCAGGCTTTTCTGTTCCTTGAGTCTGAGGAAAAGGAGAGTATGGGTTGTCTTCTATAAACGCTTCCACATACCCATTGTCCAGTACCCCATCAATATCAATCTTTTTAATTCGGCTCTTAATTTCTTCTACCAGCTTATCGTCCGCTACGCTCTGCAAATATACAACTGCAAGACTGGACTTTGTCCTTCTTCCTACCTTGGATACTTCCACCTTCAAGGTTGGGTCCGGCAGCGACTTCCTCACAAGAGCTATATTGGTCCATATATCCTCTACGAAACCTTCCTTTGATCCTCTCAGGGTTTTTTCATTTGCAGGCTCAGTGATCTGTCTGGATTTTCCTCCGGCTACCTCCAATATGATGATCTGATCGATATTATTCACTATTAGAATGACTCTGCCTTCGAACATCTCATCCTTAGCAGCAGTTTTATCCTTTACAGCCTTTACTGTTCCTACGCTTAAACAGCTTTCAATTATCTTTTTTACAGATATTTTGCCATCAAAGCTCTTTCCTGCCCCATCCTTGAAGTTCATCAAAGGTCTGATGACATTTTCATTAAGTGTATTCTTATCAATGCTGCCATACATATATATCAGCACGGCTTCCAATTCCTCACTGCCACCAATTGACAGCTCCCTGAACACTATATCCCCGCTGCCCGCAAGCTCGTTTCTGAACCATTCCTCTTTCTCCTGTAAAGGAAAGGTAGCCTTTTTTGAGTTGTTTCCTGTTTGGCGCGCTATTGTCGCAATTTTTTTTATCGTCTTATACTTTTTGGGCTTCACGTTGTACTTGATATTAGTGAGTCGTTTCATCCTTACCTCTCCTTACCACTGCCCTATATGAAAATGGGATGAATATTCCAGATTCCATTTGATATATTATCCTCATAGTACCGGATTTTTATTAGCGTAAAAAAACAAGGGCAGAAACTAAGTTTCCACCCTTGTGATTATACTTCCCTATACAAGACCTCAAGCATCATTTTAAGTCCTTGAAGCCCAATGTTCAATACTCTGCTTTCCTTTATAACCTCTGATAGCTTGTCTTCAACCATCCTGATCTTCTTTTCCTTGATAAACTCCTTATTCTCCCTCGATACGAAACAGCCCTTTCCAACCACCGACTCTATGAAGCCTTCCTTCTCAAGCTCGTCGTAGGCTCTCTTGGTAGTGATGACACTTATATGCAATTCAGCTGCCAGCTTCCTTATGGAGGGAAGCCCCTCTCCGGGTCTGAGCTGCTGATTTATAATCAACTTTTTAATTTGGTTGGCTATCTGTTCATATATTGGTTCATGTATAGAATTGCTGACTGTTATATCCATATATATACACCTCACTCTTATGGAGACTGATAGCGAGACAGGTTCTGTCCTAGCTGTTATTGCTGAGTATACACACTGTAAGCCTTGAAATTGTGTATTCCGTATATAGTGTATATACTGTCTATACTGTGCATACCATATATGTACAGTATAGACATTTTTTTCGTTTATGTCAATAAAAATGGTGAAACCTGTAGAATATAGTACTAAGTTAAAAATTATAAATATATATGTCGGCGTTTTGGAATAATTGCGCGGAAAATAGCGTAAAAATGCTCCAAATCAAAGAAAGGTGGAGATGGTATTAGTAGGACAATGCAGCAATATTGTCCTATACGTCATCCTAGCGCGTGGTTTGAGGCTTTTGCGGTGCTATACAGCACAAGAAAGCATCGTAGCAAGGGTATCCTCACTATATGCAGCACCCAGTACAGTCCCAGCCCAGGACTTTGTACTATTTAATTCATTTATACAAATAACATGGGGTATACCGGTGCATATGCTGCTGTATTGCTCGACCTTATACTTACTAATCCATTGTCAAATACCATGTTTTCTTCAGCCTTGGGTTCAAAGCCGCCATATTACACCTTTTCATACCTTCCGGAGACTTCCCGAATATCCTCCTGCACCTCCGGACCATCGGCAACATTATGTCTACTAGTCTTTCAGCTTTGTCAACCCTTGTGCTCACAAGGTCCGACCGGGTTCTAGGAGTAACCTCTGTTAATCCCCTCCTCACTTGCAGCTGCGAATAGTCTATATCTGCTTATAATGACATTATTTATTGGCAGGATAATGTATATACTATTAGTAAAATAGTCAAATCAGAAAGGAAAGAAACCTTTGAGCTATAGCAGAAAAACAGCCTTGTACATCTTTATTGTATTCTCTCTTGCACTATATTTAAGACTTAGGTTTGTCATTTACACACCCTTTGAATTCAAAATAGATGCCTGGAGCATGCATCACTATGCCCTGAATGTAATGGGCGGCGAATACTATGGTCATAAGTTCGGAGAGCATTGGGCGAGATATGCTTATTGGCCTCCCTTATATATTTTCTTTGCAGGTTTTGTCTATAGGTTTTGGGGCATGGCGCAAGATTTCTTGGTACTCCGAATAATCCAAGCAGGCTTCTCTGCTGTTTCCTGCCTTCTTTGCTACAGTATTGCCAGCATTGCCCTGGAAAGCTATAGCGATTATCATAAGGAAGCCGGATTACTGGCAGGCATCCTTATGGCCTTGAATCCTAGAATGGTGGTGTATACCAACCATTTATACGTTGAAACTGTATTTATAACCATATACCTTGCCATTACTTATTTTCTCCTTAAGTATTTCAAGGATGAATTGCCTCACAAGCTCAGCAGGCACAGGGGCTACGTCCCAATTAAGAACCTATTGCTATACTCAATTCTCCTTGGCATCGGCAACCTTACCCGTCCTGTCCTTCTTCTTCTGCCAGGGGTTGTTATTGTTTTTATTCTTTTACACACTGCAGCCAAGCACCTTGATTTGAAAAGGACTTTAGAGGTCCTAATACTTGATGGAGCCCTGACCCTTGTCATAATCCTATTGGTATTATCCCCGTGGATTATCAGAAATTATAGTGTTACAGGACGTTTTATCCTTGTGGATACCAACGGCCCCATAAACTTTTACATTGCCCATAATCCCTTAGCAAACGGCCAATGGGTTGATGTTAAGCCTTATACTGATATTAATAGCTTGTATGAAACAGGCTACGAGAAGGGGCTTTCTTACATGAGAAATAATATCCCTAAGGAAATGAAGCTATTAAGTCTTAAGCAGCAGCTCTTTCTCCACCAGGGGGATCCCCATATAACAGAAGCCAAATTTTATCTGGACAGAACGTATAAGCTTCCTCTTTACGGCAGCTTAATAAAAATGGGCATAAAAAAGAACATCCTTGAAAGCTCCTATATGCTTCCTCAAATGTCCTTTGTATTCTTATGGAAAGCTGCTCTTGTACTTTTGGCTCTTTTCATACTAAGAATCCTTACCGCCAGATCCTTCTATATCCTGTTCTGCGAGCCTGCGTGGATAATCGGGAATTTCTTATACATCAACCTTATTATACATTTATTCTACTTTGCCCCCAGATACAGAATCGCTGCAGAGCCTTTTCTTTGCATTGCCATTGGCATTCTGCTTGCAGGGATACTAACCTCCAGCTCCCGTATGTCCTCACTCAAATATTAGGTATCATTTATATAGGATAACTATGCTGGTTAGTACCCACAACACTATATTTATAAGCAGCGGTCTGTCGGTCAACACAATTTCCTCTGGGCTCTCACCCAGTTTTTTATTATATATCAGGTACTGGTACCTAAAAATTCCATATAGCACAAATAATATGGTCACCATTGAATATTTGTCATCACTTGCGAAAAAGGTATATAGACTATAGGATATCAATGTGGATGCGGTTACAATAGATAGCATGCTATCTATAAATTCCAGGGAATAATGCTCAAGTATCAGCCTATGGCTTTGGGCATCCCCCTGAAGCACAAGAAGCTCATTCCGCCTCTTGCTGAAGCCCAGGAACAGCGCCAGCAGGAAGGTGCACAGCAGCAGCCACGGAGAGATAAGCACACCAATGGCTAAGGCACCGCCTGCAACTCTTAATATAAAGCCTAGGGCAATAGACATTACATCCAGTATCACAAGATGCTTCACATACAATGTGTACAACACATTATTAAGCAGATAGATCATTATTATAATACCAAACCGGTAGTTCACCATAAAAGAAAATGCTACGGTCGCCGGAAGCATAAATGCCATCAATATTAGTGCCTCGCTTTTGCTTATTACTCCCGCAGCCAGAGGCCGTTTTCTTTTTCTTGGATGCAGCCTGTCTTTCTCTATATCCAACAGGTCATTGAATATATACACCGTGGAGGATGTGGTACAGAAGCATAAGAATGCGTAGGCAGCTATCAATACATAAGGTAGTTTGTCTATATTCTTTGAAAACAGCAGCGCCGCAAATATGAACAGGTTCTTTACCCACTGCTTTGGTCTAAGCAGTTGAATAAAACTCGTCACTCTGATCCAACCCGCCTGCCTTTTCACTCCCTCCAAATACCTTCACCTCCAAAGTATCATTCATACATTTTATTCTGAAAGTCATTTATAAATAAGCAACTGCGACCCATACCTGCTAGCTTTATTTTTACCGCCGAGGCCCTTTAAATTCTCTTTATTGCAAAATACATACAATTGCCAACACTGCATTAACTTGTATATAATATAGATGATGCGACGTTACGGGGCGGCATGGAAACCGCCCCCTACACATGATTTATCCGTAGGGGCGGGTTTCCATGCCCGCCCGCATATGTCACATTATTCTACTGACATACAAAAGCTTCAGTGATATATATAGAATTGAGGAGAAGTTGTTATGGATTTGAAAGAAATAAGAGAGCAAATATATAGAGAGATCGGCCCACAGCCCAGGTACAAGGACAAAATCCAGGCTATACAGGACCTTTACCTGGCACCCTATGCCACTAAGCTTCCTAAAGAAGGAAGCCGGCGAAACAGCAGTGAAATGAACGCCAATTTTGAAGCTAGAAGCGATTTTCAGCGGGACAGGGACAGAATCATACACTCCAGTGCTTTCAGACGTCTAATGTACAAGACTCAAGTCTTCGTTAACCACGAGGGCGACTTCTACAGGACAAGAATGACCCATAGCCTTGAGGTTTCTCAGATTGCACGAGGAATAGCTCGTTCCCTGGGTCTGAACGAGGATTTAACAGAAGCCATTGCCTTAGGCCACGATCTCGGACACACCCCCTTCGGCCATGCTGTTGAAGAACTGTTGTCTGAGCGGCTTAAAAATGAACATGGTTTTTTCCACAACGAGAACAGTGTAAGAGTTGTGGATATTATTGAGCAAAAATCAGGTACTGATAATTGCGGCCTTAACCTTACCTGGGAAGTAAGGGAAGGAATTCTTAAGCATACGAAGGACCATACGGTGGGCATCTATGAAGATTTGAAGCCCACCCAGCCATCGAGCCTTGAAGGGCAGGTAGTTGCCCTATCCGATACAATTGCCTATGTGTGCCACGACTTGGATGACGGTATAAATGTGAGGCTGATAAAGGAAAGCATCGATGAAGGACTTTTGACGCAAAAAGCCTTCGACGAGTTGGTTTATGAGAATTTCGGGCTCAAACCAGGCATTGGCATAAGTCCTCTAATTAACGCCCTTGTCCTGGATCTTGTAGAAAGCTCCTGGAATGTCCTTGAGGTTAATAATATTACCACACTTTCTCAAGTTAGGAGCTTCACCGACAGGAGTGTACAGGGTAATAAAATAATCAGACTAGGCAAGCATGAGAAAGCCTTTAGAGCTCTTAAGAGTTTCGTTACTGAATTTGTCTATAATAGTCCTATGACCACAATAATGGATGTGAAAGCAAAGAAAATTGTAAGCGAAATATATAATACCTTCTGGGATAATCCTAAGCAGATGCCCAGCCGTATATATAAAAAGTTCATTGATGCTTCCGGTACTCCTGGATATGACGGCTATATGACTACTCCAGCCAGAGTGCTGTGCGATTATATTGCTGAAATGACAGACCGTTCAGCTCTGGAAACCTACGATAAGCTTTTCGGTCCATTTACGAAGATATGAAAGGTGTGCATTTATTTGAACAAATTAATGGGCTTTTATGAGCTTAAGGATATTAATATCCCTACGGTCCCATGGGAGAGGTATACCAAAGAAGTTGTGTTGGACAACAACATGCTTTGGACAATTAGAGTCGCTGTGAAAAGCGGCGTTTTTCTTAACCTCCCAAGAGCTGTCGGAGTAACCGCAAAGGAAGCTTCAGAAAAAGGCAGTGCCCTTCTGGAAAAGTATCAAGACAGCGGAATGGTCATATATTATCCCTATTTCATAGCGGATAAAAGTGGGGTAATAGATATTAGCAGCCATCAAACCGTTATAGAGGCTGTAGATAAGGACCTGTGGAATCTTGTGACCCATGGGCGGAAAGATGTCACTATAATTCTTGGTGAATGTGGTGCAAAGTATATTGGAAATGAAGCTTTTCTTTCAGCCGAGGAATTGGAAACTCTCCGAAAGCATATCACCCGCATCAAGGCATATTACAGGGAAGTAATGAGCGAAGGGAAGTCAATTTTAGCAGAATGGAGCTTTGCCTACAATACTGATATTGACCACAAGCCTTTAGGAGAAAAGCATCTGGTGTTTTATGAGTTGAGAAGTCTATAACCGGTATGTACAAAAGCAAGCAGCCATATATAGCTAAAGAAGCTTATGCAAGCCTTGGTAATGGTACTTATGAACGTAGCCTTAGAAAAGTCGTATGCAAGGCAGGACGCCGCAGCAAGCCTTCCAGGGCCAAGGATGGCCTTTGGAAGGCGCTAGACTTTTCTTAGGCGCAGTGAATTAGTACCATCAAGGGTTGTATACTGCTACTGTGCTATACATGGCTGCTCGATTGCGCTACTTTAACATTCGTCTCTAGAATGCCTTTCAGCATTCTATTTTTTATATATCACTTTTTCATCAATGTCTTTCAATGTGCTGCAGCCAGTCATTATCATCGCATCTCTAAGCTCAGCACCAATCTTCCTTGTATAAAGCTCCACTCCTTCAGCGCCTCCGCCATAGGCTGCAACTCCATAAGGCCTTCCTATCAGCACTGCATCAGCTCCTAGAGCAAGCACCTTGAGAACATCAACTCCAGTCCTTATTCCACCATCAATAAATATCTTTATTTTCCCGCCTACTGCCTTATATATTTCCGGAAGCACCTCCACTGTTGCCGGAGTATGGTCAAATACCCTGCCCCCGTGATTGGATACTACAATTCCATAGGCACCTGCCTCAACAGCCTTAACCGCTCCCGCTACAGTCATTATCCCCTTTATGATGAAGGGCAGCTTTGTGCTCATGGCTATTTCTCTTATTTCCTCAACAGATTTAGGGCTTACCGGCTTGCCCGCAGCAGCCAGAATAGACAGGCCTGCAGCATCAATATCCATAGCCACCGCCAAAGCTCCTGCCTCCTCAGCCTTTTTTGCTTTGGCTATGACTTCTTCCTGCTTCCATGGCTTTATCGTTGGTATACCCCAACCTCCAACCCTTGATATTGCATTTATAGGCATATTATAATGCTCATCCTTCACGCCATCACCTGTAAAACCTGCAGTACCCGCGTTCTTACAGCCGGCCACAATTGCATAGCTGTATTCCTCATCATTAAGCGCTTCTCCATACTGCTGGTGAAGTCCCCCAATAGGAGCAGCAAATACCGGGAAGCTGAAGCTCTTGCCAAAAAGCTCTACCGAGGTGTCTACTTCCTTGAATTCATATATGGTATCCATATTGAGCTTTATCTCATCCAGCTTATCAAAATTACTGATAAAGCTGCTGCCGCTGCCTTTGCCGCCCATACCGGGCACCTCTCCCCTGCATACTACACCATTGCACTCACGACAGATTCTGCATCTTGATCCGATTGCAACCTTAGCCTTTGCCAATACCTCTTTGTACTCCATAATAATCCTCCTGTAATCATTTATATATATTGCTTTATTAATATTATATTGTGCATGTAAGATTTTTACCTTTTCAGCATAAACTGTATTATACAGTTTAGATCGCATTAATTGCGCTCTACTTTTGGGAGGTGATAAGTATGCTGCAAACCGTCCATTGTCATAATTTCAATGGAAAAACCACAGCGACCCATGAGCATCGACATGGCCTGTCAGGCGTGACCAGCGAAGAATCCGGCCAGTTCATCCACACCCACAAGATAGCCGGCTATATAACCTTCAACCATGGACATGAGCATTACTACAGCATAACCACCGGACCTGGGCTTATGGTAGAAGAAGGCCATATACATTACTATCAGGGTGTTACCGGCGATAGTCATAATCATCTGCATTTTATTTATGGTTACACAGCGGTTTTCAAATAGCTATTACTGCTCCCGCTCGAAGGTGAACTCCCCATCAGGTATTTGCTCGCAGTAAGCCATCTCACTATCGCTGTCGGTATCATAAACATACCCTATTATATGACAGTTTTCGAATTCTTTATTTATCTCACTGCACAGCTTATTCATGAAGGTTTTTATTGTAGTGTCCGGCAGGGCTTCCCATTCTTTGTCGAATCGTTTTTCTTGTATGAACAATGTATATTCTATCCTGTTTTCATTACCTTCAAGACCGATAGTAACATGAATATCTTTCAAATTGCCGCTATAGTCATTATTCAGTCTTTCCTCCAAGGAGCTTATAGTGCTGAAATTTCTGTAACGAGTGTCGTCCAGCTCACCTTCCCAATTATAACTAAAAAACATCAATCTATCGGATGAAGCTATATCAATAATATACCCCTTAATTTTTGCATAAGTATACTCTCTTGATATTTCGTTGTAGACCTCTTCAGCGAGACCCCTTTTCTCCGTACCTGTCAAACGTCCCCAGGCTATTTTGTCCCTGCTGAGGTCGACCTCTATTTTGGCCCTAATTTCATCCTTGTTGCCTGATAGTATAGCCTTATAAGTTACCCCTTGATATTGTCCCATATTATTGTTTATTTCTTCCTGTATTTCTCTAATGCTTATTTCCTTATTTATTTCAGCAGCACTTTGAAGCTTCTTCACCTTATCCTGCAGCTCTGCTATACTCTTATCCTTCGCAGCAAGCTCTGATTTTAGACCCTCCACTGCCACATTAGGTTTATCAGCTATAATAATCTTTTGCTCTTTCTGATTCCAATCTATATTCTTATCAAATAATACTGCTACTGCCCTTACAGATAGATAATTAGAGCCCTCAATTGAAAAAGGTTTTAACCCAAGGCTTACTTCCTTGCCGTTATAAACGATCCTTGCATTTGACTCGGCTGCTTGTATAGCTTTTGTTATATCCTCAGCAAAGGCAAACATCAAAATACAGGATATAATTATAACTGCCCCTATAGTTAAATACCTTATATTCTTCATGTCATAACCCCCTTTTACCTATTTAAGTAAAGTATACCAGCATATTCTGCATTCATCAACTTATCCAATAAAGCCAAAAGGAAGGCTATCGCCTTCCTTACTATTTGACTGCCTCCAGATTGGGATTATCACAGGCTCTCCTGCCGATCTTGGCGATATGTTTCCATTCCCCGCCAATCTCAACTCTGACGATATCAGCTGTGTAGTCATTATTTGTACCATTCTCACTGCTATTATCCAGCAAAGATGAGCCAATGCCGTAAATATCAACAGGTACCCCTAGCTGCTCAAACTGTAGTATTCTCTGTATATTGAAGCCTCCTGTGGCAACTATCTTTATATCTTCACACCATTCCTTCGCCATTTCTACATATTCAGCTGCCAAATTCCATCTGTTATATGCCCCATCCATAGCTTTTCTTATCTTCCAAACCAATCTGGGGTTTACCCCGCAATCCAGCCTTCTGTCACCTATGGGTTCAATGGATTCATCCCGCATATTCCCTGAGGTATCAGGCCTCACCGCATATAATTTATATTTGGCCGCTTCATCCATTCTGCCTGCTTTATAGAGCTCCAGATACTCCGCAAACATCTCACGCATTACTTTAAGGACTTCCCCAACACAGTTATTGTGGTAATCAATTAATGCTATACGAAGAACGTCCACCGGCATTATTCTGGCAAACTGCATCATTGTTTCAGATGTATCTCCCAAGAAGCATGCTATTGATGCGTGAGCTATAGTGCCGCCTCCCTTTCCTCCCCACCAGCCCCCCTGGTCATCAGTGGAGACAATTGCTCTGGAGTTCTTGCTATGCTTCAGATTATATGCCTGAACCGCTAGAGAATAGGCATAGCCGTGCATGGCCTGAAGCTTGTAATGGGCGAACCTGGCCGGAAAGAACAGTATATTCTTGCCTTTAGTAGCCACCAAGGTATTGTATACATTTGTGGCAATTCTGGTGGTTTCTGTGAGCACACCAAGAATCGGAGTCTCAAGTATTGCGAAGTCTCTGTACCTTCCCCGTATCTTCAATACCGGCTGGACATCCATAGGATCTCCATCATACATTGCAAAGGTTCCATCCTGTACGGCCTCAACCTCCAGTTGGGCATAAGTGTTTACGAAGCTTCCCATTTCATCAAAATAGCCTGTACATTCCTGCAATATAGCCAAGGCTTCATCTACCCCCGCTACTATGCTAAAAGGCTTTCTCCTGGTAAAGAACTGCATCTCCACCCTGATGTCACCGTTTTTCACTGTCGAACAGTCTATATCTCTTACATCGCTTTTGCCTTCAAAAACATAGTTCTCCTTGGAAAGCTCATTTAGAATTCTTACTGTATTTGAAAAGTATGCATCCGAATACCAGCCTCTTCGCATCCTCTCCCTATCTATTCTGAAGGTCTCCTTCTGAAGTCGTTCCCCGTTAAACATGCTCATATCTTCCGTCCCCCTCTTCTATTGCAGCCATTTTAGTCAAAATGCTTTTCAACCCAGTTGGGGTTGTACTTGAAAAGCTTAGACGGTCTATGACCTGCATCCTTGGTATATTCATCCGTCTCTACAACCATATCGGATATCTTTCTTCTGAAGTTTGCTTTAAGAAGTTCTTTATTAAGTATTACCTCATACACCTGCTGCAGTTCTGTTAAAGTAAAGCGTTCCGGCATTAAACTAAAGGCTATGTCAGTATATTCAATTTTGTTTCTCAGCCTTTCCACTGCATACTCAATTATTTTTCCATGATCAAAGGCAATACCCTCTGACTCAATTAACTCCCTGCTAACCTTTACCACATTTCCATCAAAGGTTTTATCCACCTTTACAGTAGCAGTGAGCTCCTCATTATCATTCCATAATACAAGCCTTACCCAGTTCTGTACTATGTACCCTTTTTCCGTCACAGCTTTTTTCTGTTCTATAACACTATATCTTACTCTGAACCAAGAGGCATCCATCGCATCGTCTCCAGCCTTTATATCAAGCCTGCTGCTGTCCACCAGGGACATATAAGAACAGCCGATAATCCTTGTACGTGGGTCCCGGTTTACATCACCCCAGGTGTAGAGCTGTTCCATATATATATTCTCTATGTTCGTCTCTTCCTTTAGCTCTCTTAATGCTGCCTTATCCAGACTTTCATCTATATTTACGAAGCCGCCCGGAAGCGCCCAGTAGCCCATATAAGGATGATCGCCCCTCTTTACCATAAGGATTTTCAAGGTTTTTTCCGGAAGCTTCCTATAGCTTTCCTTTATCTCGTTCATTACCGTAAAAACCAGCATGTCTACTGTGACAGATGGTCTTTCATATTCTCCTGCATCATATCGTGACAAAAACTCCTTCTCGGTGAGACCCTGCTTATTAGTTAAAGCATTGTTATTCATATGTATTCCTTTCCAGCTTACGTTCCTATCTTAATTTAGTGATATTATCACTTTATTAATAACATTGTAGTGCTATATTTTTCCCCCGTCAAGGGTAGGATTCAATAACAGCATAATAAAGCAATAAGACCCCCATCTGTGAATTCCGATGGAGGCCTTAGTACTATAATCTATTTATTTGCGCCGCAGCATTTTTTGTATTTCTTTCCGCTTCCGCAGGAGCATGGATCATTTCTTCCCGGCTCTTCTGCCTTTATTACTGTACCGGAAAGCCTCTGTTCCTTAGTTATTACCTTTCTCTTCTCATCTGTAAGTATGCTGTCCCATTGAGGCAGGCTATAAAGCCATTCAGCCTTAGCTGCGAGCATGTTATAATACAGCTTCTCGAAGTCTATCTCCAGCTTCACGTTGCTCGACTCTTCCAGTTCTTCCAGCTTCATCTCATTAACAAGGCTGTCGTTAATACCATCAAGGAAGCCTGTAAAAAGCATGATGTCTGTCTCGAACTTATCTGCCAAATCCTTTAATGTTCCTTCAGCAATCTCTGTTGGATTGGAAAGAAGCTTTTCATATATGGATTCCTCCATTGCAAAATAGTCTTCCCAGAACTTTTTCTGTTCCTTATCCTCCCGCTCGGTTTCGTATGCCGTACTTCTCCAATTTTCATATAAACTCATATTATTTCTCCCTCGTTCTTCTCATTCTATTCTTGCAGCTATTATTCCCAAATATTGAACATATCTAATCAAATTTACCGTCTTAAATTATAATATATAATAAGACAATTTGCAATTTTTTATCTCATTTTGGATTTTTACACTGTGGTTGTGATGCTGTTGTCAAGTCGGCTCAAATGGCTGAACAATCTCCCGGATATATTTGATATCTCAATACCATGACGAAACATATCTCCCTTTTTTACTGTCCACATCACCTTTGCAGTTACTTTTTTATAGTTTTCCTCTTCCAACGTAAGATTTAGTATCAGTACTGTATCCTTCTCAAATTGCCTTTCTGATATTATCCCAAGACCCCCTATAGATATATTAATAAGCATGAGTTCAATTGGTTCTTCGTATTCTTCAGTTTCACCTTTATGTATGCTTTTCGTGCACTGTAGTCTTGAGTAATAGTCAATCCTTTTACTCTTCCTCAATTCGGCAAGCTTAGAGGCTTCCATACCATCTTCTCCTTTTGGGGTTATATTATTAATGATTATATCATTTTAGTATAAACACAGCATCAATAATCATATAAAATGCTTTTATTAGACTGTAAAATAATCAATATAAAAAAAAGAAGAGATATGGTCTCTTCTTTGAGCTGCTGGTATTATCCATGTATGAAGTTCTTAGGTGCCATCTCGTGCTCTTTACTTTCCTTGTCCGGTTCCTCATAGTCCTTCTTATCCTTATCTTTTGTACCCGCACTCGTATCACGCATTAAAATCCTTTGAACATCATCCTTAAACAATATATCACCCCACTTCATATTTACAATATATTATCTGTTCTTTTGTTAATAATATAACCGTCTGCTTCACGATATATAGATGCATTAGTAGGTATCCAACATCTTGTAAATAGCGAATTATCAATAATACAAACTTTTAGAGGTGCTAATCGATGAAAATTGCCATTATAGGTGCAGGCTTATGCGGGCTGACCTGTGCCCTTGAACTGGAGAGGAACGGAATTATTGCTGATATTTTTGAAAGAGATAATTCACTGGGTTGGCCTTTCCCAACTGTAGGCTTTTGGCCCGAAATCCTGCTCAGAGACTACGGGGATGCAATAAAGTACCTGAGAGAGAATTTTGATATCAGTATAAAGCCTTTAATCAAATGTAAAAACATCATAATGAAATCAAAAAATCAGAGGGTAGAGATAAACGGCGACTTGGGATATGCTGTCGTTAGGGGAAAAGATCCAGAATCAATAGAAAAACAGGTTGGAGCACTATTAAAAAGAACCCCTATTAAACTCAATAGTCCTGCGGACTACAAGGAATTGTCAAGAAAGTATGATTGGGTTATTGTTGCTACAGGAAATGATGACATTGCCAGAGAGCTGGGTCTGTGGGTGGACAAAGGTATAATACGAATTATTGGTGCTTCCGCCATAGGGTCCTTCAGGCCTGACTCCTCAACCATATACTTTAATACCGAATATGCAGGTACCGGTTATGCCAGGGTGGCACCCTTAAATTCGACTCAGGCAATTATAGACCTCTATGCTATCGGTCACGGAGAGTTTGAAATTGACACGCTGTTCTCGAAGTTTTTAAAATATGAAAACCTTGTCCATCTGGAATTCCTATATCGCACTATTCCTCGGCCATTTACCACAGGTAAGCTCACAAAGTACAGTGTAGGTAACATTATGTTGGTAGGCAGGGCCGCCGGACTGACCGAAAGGCTGCTGGGGGTAGGAGCGATTGGAGGGATTTTAAGCGGAATCTGCGCCGCAAGAGCAATAGCAAAGGGGCTCGATTTCGAAGAGCATATGAAGAAATTAGCTTTGTGGGCAGAGAACATATCTGCCTACCGTGATATTGTGAACAAATTCGATAATAACGACTTTGACAGGCTGCTTGCAACAGTCGGCAAACCAGGTGTTAAGCAGCTTATATACAACACACATATTGACTTTGTTGAAAATATAGGTAGAATTATAAAAACATTTGCCAAGTGATTTCATATATGCTAAGCTTTTCATACCGCAAAGGGGGGTGCCGTTATGAAAAGAGTATATGAGACAGACAGACTTATTCTGAAGGTGTTGGATGAAACCAATTCTCCTCAGGTTCTGGATTATTATATGAGAAACAGGGATTTCTTGGAGGAGTGGGAGCTGAAGCGCTCCAACGACTTTTACACCTTGGATGCGCAAGCTGCCCAGCTTAAGAACGAATTCAAGGATTTTGAGGAAAAGAGAGCACTCCGACTGTGGATTTTCAAGAAAGAAGATGAGGAGTGCAGCAGAGCCATAGGGCTCATTGCCTTCAATAATATTGTATGGGGAGCTTTCCTGTCATGTTTTCTTGGGTACAAGCTGGACAAGGATGAAATAAACAAGGGTTATATCACTGAAGCACTGAAAGTGGGAATTGAAATTGTGTTTAATGAATTTAAATTGCATAGGATAGAAGCTAATATTATGCCTAAAAACGTCAGATCCCTTAGAGTGGTGGAAAAACTGGGCTTTTACAACGAAGGACTGGCACCTAAGTATTTAAGGATAAATGGAAAATGGGAGGATCATATACATATGGTGCTTCTGAACGAAGGATTGGAATAAAATAACTATTGACATTTTAATTCATTACTCATATAATAATAAAAATTACATATTTCCGACAATGACGGGAAGAGTAACTTGAAGGATATGTTTTAGCGAGCCGGGACTGGTGTAAGCCTGGTACTAAGCCTTAAGTGAAGAACATCCCTGAGTCTCTAACCGAAATCCTCAGAGGAGAGTAGACTTAGACGGAGCCATACCGTTATAGAATGGGCAGTATCGATCATAAAAACCGATCCGTACTGGCAAAGTGGGTTAAAGCATAGGCATTTAACCAATCAGGGTGGTACCGCGAATTACCTTTCGTCCCTTTCATAGGGGATGAAGGGTTTTTTTATTTTACTTCAGAAAGCCGCGCTCCCTCAAGTAAAATAAAAAAACCACTCTGATTTAACTGCCCGTGCCAGAATTTTCTCATTACATTCGAAAAAGGCACATGGGCTTCAAATGCGGATATGCCGCATTTGTTCTTCAAAAAAATAATAGGAGGTAATGAAAATGGTAGAAATGTATTCAAGCAAAGACTACAAGACAGCACTTGGAATTAGGGAAACTGAGGTAGCTATAAAAGTCATAAAGGACTTTTTTGAAGCACACCTTGCAAAAAGTCTTAACCTTACAAGAGTATCAGCTCCCCTTTTTGTTGCAAGAGCTACGGGACTCAATGACAATCTTAACGGCGTGGAGCGTCCTGTTTCCTTTGATGCCCTCTCACTTAAGGACACCGAGGTGGAAATCGTACAATCCTTAGCAAAATGGAAAAGGATTGCGCTTCAAAGGTATGGCTTCTCCGTAGGCGAGGGTCTTTATACCGATATGAACGCCATCCGCAGGGATGAGGAATTAGACAATCTGCATTCTATTTATGTGGATCAATGGGATTGGGAAAAAATTATCCGACATGAGGATAGGACTCCAGAAACCCTTAAAGCCATAGTAAAAAGTATATACAGCGTATTTTTGGATACCGAAGAGCATATTTTCAAGCTCTATCCTCAATACGAGCCTGTACTTCCAAAAGAGATTTTCTTTATCACAACTCAGCAGTTGGAGGATATGTACCCTGGTAAGACACCTAAGGAGAGAGAAAACCTTATTGCCAAGGATAAGGGTGCTGTATTCCTAATGCAAATAGGAGCGGCCTTAGAATCCGGCACCAGACATGACGGTAGAGCGCCTGACTATGACGACTGGTCCTTGAACGGAGATATAATATTCTGGTACCCTGTTCTGGAATGCGCTTTAGAGCTTTCTTCCATGGGTATCCGTGTAGATGAAAAGGCTCTCCTGCATCAGCTGGAGGTCTCAGGCTGTGAAGACAGAAAGTCCTTACCTTTCCATAGTGCATTGCTCAAAGGCGAGCTGCCCTACACCGTAGGAGGAGGCATAGGCCAATCCAGAATCTGCATGTACTTCCTGAGAAAAGCCCACATCGGTGAGGTTCAGTCCTCCATGTGGCCGGAAAGCATGCTCCTTGAGTGCGAGGGAAAAAATATAAAGCTGCTCTAGACTAATGGCAAATACCAAAATAAGAACAGCCATGTCAATAGCCACATATGAGTATACAGAAATTGATGGCACTAATTCGCTGCGTCTAAGAAAAGTCTAGCGCCTTCCAAAGGCCATCCTTGGCCCTGGAAGGCTTGCTTCGGCGTCCTGCCTCGCATACGACTTTTCTAAGACTCCGCTCCTAAGTACCATTGACAATTTCTGTATAAGCATAATTAGTCTATTGACATGGCTGTTCTACCAATTAGTTACTCAGTAGAGGAAAGCTATGTATCGATTTAGGGGAGCATTAGCTTTGTATATCAGCGAACACTTATAAGTCTTTGGGTAACAGAATAGAGCTTAATACGTAGGAAAATCCGTAAGATTTACGTGATGTAAATCTAGCACATACCAACAGGACGTTGGGTTATGTGCGTTAGGATTTTATTGCGTATCAAGCTCTAATTCTGTCCAAAGCTTATATGGTGTGAGAGGATATACAAAGCGGCTTGCTTCTCTTATGCTGCATACCTCACATTATTTTGGTAGTTTGTCAGTAACCTTAAGTAGCTATATACCTTTATTCTATTGCATCAGGGCTTTTCCCGAAGCTCTGAACCTGTGTCAGGATCATTCCTGCAAACATGAGTGCACAGCCTAGATATCCTCTGCTCCCCAGGTTTTCACTGAGCAGCAGCGCACCGCCAAGTGCAGCAAATACCGCTTCCATACTTAGTATTATGGCTGCGTGAGAAGGCTTTGCATGTTTTTGTCCAAGAACTTGAAAGGTGTAGGCTATACCCACAGAGAACAGACCCCCATAGAGTATAGGAATCAGCGCCTGGTTGAGTCCCGATATGGATATATCTTCGAATATAAATGCTACTGCCATGCTTAGAGCTGCACAGGACACAAACTGCACAAAGGACAGCTTTAATGCATCAACTTTCTTAGTGAAATAATCTATGGCCAATATATGAGAGGCCCAGAAGAAGGCTCCGATTATTTCAAGAAAGTCACCCTTTGCAATCGAAAAATCCTCATTTACACTTAGGAAATATAACCCGACAACAGCAAGGGCTACTCCTCCCCAGGTGCTGAGCTTGATGCGATGCTTTAAGAAAATACCGAATAATGGCACCAGCACTATGTATAAACCGGTTATAAAGGCCGCTTTTCCTGCAGTTGTATATGCCAATCCAATCTGCTGGAAGGAAGCTGCAAGGAAAAGAATAGATCCTGCAATGATTCCCGGAACCAGAGCACTTGCCGAAGCTTCTTCCGTCTTCTCCAAAGCCCGCTTTTTCTTAAAGTATATCAGCAGCGGTATTAATGAGATGCTTCCCAGCGCAAACCTGACACCATTGAAGGTAAAAGCACCTACGTATTGCATCCCGACCCTTTGTGCTACAAATGCAAAACCCCATATTAGTGCGGTCAGCATAAGAAGAACATTGGACTTCATTTCTTGATTTTTCAATTTATCTCCCCCTATGTGTTATGCACTATAGCTTTATTTACTTATTCAAATAGTGCAAAACATTTCCTTGATTGTTATAAATCTGACACTACTATTCTAACCTGTAGGGGGGTAAAAAAGCAATTGTAAAACTCCATATGCAACTATTCACACTTATAGAATTTGCGGGCAATCTTGACCGCTTCCCTGGCATCCCTAGCATAATAATCTGCATCTATCATCTTTGCATAGTCCTCATTCAGCACTGCACCCCCAACAATTACCTTGCAATTGGGGCAATGCTCTCTAAGTGCCTTAATAGTGTCCTCCATACTCTTCACAGTTGTGGTCATAAGCGCACTTAAGCCAACCAGAGTCACATTTTCCTCTTTAACCTTTTCAACTATCCTATCGATGGGGACATCCTTGCCAAGATCATAAACCTCAAATCCATAGTTCTCAAGGAGTATCTTCACAATATTCTTGCCTATATCATGTATGTCGCCCTTTACAGTTGCAACCACAATTTTCCCCTTGTGTGCCATTGGCACCCCACTGGTATTCTTAAGCATACTGCTCTTAATTTCTTCAAAGGCTCTTTTCACAGTTTCAGCAGCTTGTATCAGCTGGGGAAGAAAGATTTCTCCCGACTCGTATTTCTGACCTACAATATCAAGAGCAGGTATAAGATACTCATCCACAATCTTAAGTCCGTCATATTCCGTAAGAAGTTGCCGTACCATTGGTGCAGCCTCCTCCTTCATTCCGTCTATTACAATTTTCTTCAGGTCCCGACTGCCTTCCTTTTCTTTAACTACTGGCTTTTCGCCACCCGCAGAGCAGCCCCTGATATATTCCACCGATTCTTTATCAATATTCCAAAGTACATTGTATGCTTTTATCGTATTTACCATAGCTTCTGCCATTGGATTCAGTATCGGGGCATCAAGCCCTGCCGTAAGGGCCATAGCCAAAAATGTCCTGTTCAGCAGCTCTCTGTCCGGCAGCCCGAAGGACACATTGCTTACTCCTAGGGCGGTCTTAAGTCCCAGCTGCTCCTTTACCAGTGCAACAGCCTTAATGGTCTCTTTGACCTCCTTCTGCTGCGCTGACGCAGTAAGCACAAGGCAGTCCACTATAATATCCTCTCTGTCTATACCGTACTCAGCGGCTTTCTTGACTATCTTCTCAGCAATCTTCACCCGGTCCTCCGCCTTTTGAGGTATCCCGTTTTCATCAAGAGTAAGGGCAACTAATAGACAACCGTATTTTTTTGCTATTGGAAATATGGCTTCCATAACCTTTTCTTCACCGTTTACCGAGTTTATAATAGGTCTTCCGTTGCATATTCTGGCTGCCGCTTCTATTACCTCAGGCCTTACACTGTCAATCTGCAGCGGTAAATTCACTATGCTCTGCAGCTCCTTTACCGCCTTTACCATCATTGCCTTTTCATCTATTTCCGGCAAGCCCACATTTACATCCAGCATATGTGCACCCGCATCTCTCTGTGCGACTGCTTCCCTAAGCAAATAGTCCATATCAGCATTTATCAATGCTTCCTTAAAGCCTTTTTTACCTGTAGGGTTTATCCTCTCTCCTATTATTTTGGCTCCTTCTCCAAGTACCACTGTAGCAGTTGCAGAGCTGACCGCAGTTAGCTTTTTAACCCCACGCCTAATGAGCGTTAATCCGCTTATGGCCTTTCTTATCTCCTTTATATGCTCAGGGGTAGTGCCGCAGCAGCCGCCCAAAATAGCAGCTCCCATTCCAGCCATCTCGCCCATGTATTGTCCAAAAATCTCAGGACTGATATCAAAAGTCGTCTTGCCCTCAATCAAAGTCGGTAATCCCGCATTTGGCTGCACCATTACCGGTACCGGGGAATATTTAAGTATCTGTGAAAGCTGAGGAATTATATCCATGGGTCCAAGAGAACAGTTTATTCCCAGGACATCTACTCCAAGCTTTGATATTATATTTACCATAGTCATAGGATCAGTGCCCGTCAAGGTCCGTCCGTCAGCCTGAAAGGTCATAGTGCATAGTATCGGCAAATGGCTGTTTTCCTTTGCTGCCAAAATAGCAGCTTTGGCTTCGTATATATCAGACATGGTCTCTATCAATATCAAATCAGCGCCCGCAGCAGTTCCGGAAACTACCTGTTCTTTAACGGCATCGTAGGCATCCTGGAAGGATAATGTGCCGTAAGGCTCCATAAGCTGACCTATGGGACCTATATCATGAGCGACAAGCTTATTTCCTGCTGCTTCTCTCGCAATTCTTACAGCACTCTGTATGACTTTATCTACACTGAGGCCTGCTTCCATAAGCTTAAATCTGTTAGCACCGAAGGTATTCGTGGTAATTATATCTGCCCCTGCCTCTATGTAGGCTTTATGTATATCCAGTATCACCCGGGGATTCTCTATGTTGTAGCTTTCCGGAAGCTCCCCTGCTTTTAGCCCTTGTGCCTGGAGCATTGTTCCCATGCCTCCGTCAAATACCAGAAAATTATCAAAGTTAAGCTTGTTCCTCATTATCAGCACCAACCTTTCTATATAAACAATCTTTATCTTCACAGTTATTGCATTTATGGCTTTTTACGCTGCACTTCTCATTAGACATACCAATTACAGCTGTTACTGACTTTCTTGGTATCATTATGCTGCTTTCATTTACACTGAGCCCTATCTTTTCATAAGTCCTCAATACCTTGGCTATCTTCTTCTGAATGTCTATGGAAAAATCTCCATAGCCTGGGCTGAATCTTGACGTAATTTCAAGACCCATAGTCATGGCCTTTGCTGCTACCTCGCTCTGGACCATATCGCATAGGGCTTCTGCTGCCGCAGTGGCACATGCGTCAAATACCAGGCTTTTTGTCAGGTCTGTCTTTGAATAAAAAGCTATACGCATATCTACCTGAAGACCCAGAGTCACAGCCATTATTGCACACTTTTCAGCCTTCAGCAGATGCACACGAATAGCTTTTCCCTCCAGGATAAGTGTAGACCCCTTCAGGTGCAAGCCTTCTATTGACCTCTCAATATCAAATATCTCATATATATAGCTTTTTGTTGAGATATCCATAACCTCCCGGATGCAGTCATCCAGCAGCTTCTGTATATTATCATCTATTTTCTGCCCGCTATACCCCATATACCTAAGAGCCTCTTTTTTATCTATGTACATATGCAGCCCTCCAATTTATACTATAATATCCTTAATTCAACATTAAATGCAATAAGTAATTATTATGGCATATGAATATTTCCATTTATGTATTGACAAATATTATAAAATAAAATACAATCTCCAATAAGCTGCAAAATTGAATAACCAATACTTATCCAGAGTGGTGGAGGGACTGGCCCGATGAAGCCCGACAACCGGCATTCTCATTCGAATGCAGCGGTGTCAAATCCTGCAGAATTGTATTCTGAGAGATAAGGATAGCATAGACCTATGGTACTTCGTACTTTATGAGACATACTCAGGCTGCTTTCTTATCCGGAAGCAGCCTTTAGTTTTTTAAGCCTGGTGCTTACCAACCAAACCCTGAGAGGAGAATGGATATGAAAATAAAAGAGCTTTTTAACAATAAACCTGTGATATCCCTGGAGATATTTCCGCCAAAACCAGAGGCCCCGATAGATACTGTGCTTGATACCATAGATGCTCTGGCAGATCTTAAGCCGGGTTTTATAAGTGTGACCTATGGCGCGGGGGGCAGCAGCAAAGCACACACAGTAAAAATTGCTGATATTATTAAAAACAAGTATCAAATTGAAGCCCTTGCACATCTCACCTGTATAAATTCAACAAAAGCTGAAATTGAAGACACCCTGGAACAGCTGAGGATGAGCAACATAGAAAATATTCTGGCACTCAGGGGAGATATTCCTTTCGGGGAAAGCTTCTCACCCTCAGATAACTCCCACTATAGATATGCAGAGGATCTGATTACCCATATAAAAGCCTCCGATAGTTTTTGCGTCGGTGCAGCTTGCTATCCTGAAGGTCATATAGAGTGCAGTGACCTCATTTCAGACCTGAAGCACCTTAAGCAAAAGGCTGAATGCGGCGCTGACTTTTTAATAACACAGCTTTTCTTTGACAACAATTACTTTTACTCTTTTCTGGAGAAGCTTGATATACTCGGGGTTTCACTACCGGTCTCTGCAGGTATAATGCCTGTCATAAACAAAAAACAGATTGAACGTATAACAGGCCTGTGCGGTGCCACTCTTCCTGTTAAGTTCAAGCGCATTCTTGATAGATATGGGGATAATTCCGAGGCCTTGAAGGAAGCAGGCATTGCTTATGCTACAGAACAGATAATTGACCTCCTCTCCTCCGGTGCGGACGGAATCCATCTATATACGATGAATCGCCCGGAGGTAGCAAGGAATATAGTATCCCACATATCAAATATAAGAAGTTCTTTTAATGGAAGTGAGAGCCCGGGGATTTAGCTGCTCTTGCCAAGGCTATAATATCGCTGACGACCGCACTGCCTGTAGGCATTTCTCCGGCACCTTGCCCATAGAACATCAGCTCCTTGACAGCATTTCCCTTTACAATCACTGCATTATTCACTCCATTAACACCTGCCAGGGGGTGCTTCAAGGAAATCATTTCCGGGCACACCCCCATTCTATATTCACCATTGATTTTCTTCGCGCTGGCAACAAGCTTGATACAGAATCCTGCTTGTTTAGCAGCAGCTATATCCCGCTGCGTCAGCCCAGTAATACCTTCTCTTTTAATGCCCTGCACATCAAGCTTCACCCCAAAAGCCAGGTGAGCCAGAATGGCAAGCTTGTTAGCCGCATCATGACCTTCAACGTCAGAGCTGGGGTCTGCTTCCGCATAACCCAGCCTCTGTGCTTCCTTCAATGCCCCCTGATAATCCTGCCCTTCCTCACCCATCTTAGTCAGAATGTAGTTGGTGGTACCGTTCAGAATTCCGGTTATCTCCTCTATCTCATTGGATGCCAGGCTTTCCTGCAGCGCATTAATTATGGGGATACCTCCGCAGACGCTGGCTTCATATTTAATTGTCCTTTTATAACTTTCGGCAGCTGCAAAGATTTCATTTCCATACTGTGCCAGCACCGCTTTATTAGCAGTTACAACCTGTTTTCCGGCTTGCAGAGCCCGGAGGATGTAGTCCCTTGCCGGTACAATACCACCGATTACCTCAACAATAATATCGATATCCGGATCATTTACAATACTGTCGTAGTCTATAGTCAGTATTCCTTCAGGCAATTCAACCGCTCTTTTCTTGTACAGATTCTTTACGAGAATCTTAACAACCTCTAGATGGCAGCCTGCTTTTCCTTCTATGCTGTGTCCATTATCTCTGATTATTTTCCATGCCCCGGTTCCCACCGTACCAAGTCCCAGTAAGGCAATTTTTACTTTTGTCATACTTCCATCCCACCTTAATAATTCAATATTAGCCGATTTCCCCCAGGTTATAAGGAGTTTCCTGATAAACATAATAGTTCAGCCAGTTTGAGAAAAGCAAATTTGCATGCCCCCTCCAGGTCACAACAGGCTCTTTTGAAGGATCATCTCCGGGATAATAACAGTAAGGGACCTCTATAGGCAATCCTGCTTTAATATCTCTGTCATACTCACTTTTCAAGGTTAGGGGGTCATATTCAGAATGTCCCGTCACGAAGATCTGCCTTCCGTTCTTTGCAGCTACAATGTAAACACCTGATTGTTCCGATTCGGATAGCAGCTCCAGGTCCGCCACCGCCTCGATATCCTCCCTCCGAATTTCAGTATGCCGGGAATGGGGTGCATAGAATATATCATCAAAGCCTCTGAAAAGCATCACATTTTTACGATTGATTCTATGAGGGAAATTCCCAAACATTTTTTTGTCCAAGGCATACTTCGGTATCCCATAATGGTAGTGTAAGCCAGCCTGCGCCCCCCAACAGATATGAAGAGTCGAGTAAACGTTGTGCAAGCTCCACTCCATTATTTCACATAGTTCCTCCCAATAAGCTACTTCCTCGAAGGGCATCTGTTCCACCGGCGCTCCGGTTATAACCAACCCATCATATTTCTCCTTCCGGATGTCTTCAAAGGTATTATAAAACCTAAAAAGGTGCTCCTGGGGTGTATTCTTCGAAAGATGCGACTTGGGATGCAGCAAGGTTATATCCACCTGGAGAGGCGAATTCCCCAACAGCCTCAGAAGCTGTGTCTCTGTTGCAATTTTGGTCGGCATCAGGTTAAGTATAGCTATTTTCAGAGGCCGTATGTCCTGATGGCATGCCCGTGTTTCGGTCATGACAAATATGTTTTCGCCCTTCAGTGTTTCCACTGCCGGCAAATTATCTGCTATATTTATGGGCATTAGTCCTTCCTCCCGTCTTAAAATGTGTCAGCGAATCCCATCTATTGGACTGCCTTCCTTAAAGCCTGGTCCAGATCCCAGACCAAGTCCTCTGCATCCTCAATACCTATTGACAACCGGATCATGTCGGGTGATACACCGGCGACCTTTTGATCAGCTTCAGAAAGCTGGGCATGGGTGGTGCTGGCAGGGTGAATGACCAGAGACTTGGCATCGGCCACATTTGCCAGAAGTGAAAATATCTCCAGGCTGTCAATGAACTTCTTCCCTGCTTCCACACCACCTTTTATACCAAAAGTAAAGATGGAGCCCGCCCCCTTGGGAAGGTATTTTTGTGCCAAGGCATAGTATTTGCTGCTCTCCAAGCTGGGATAGTTCACCCAGGCCACCGCTGGATGGTTTAAAAGAAACTCAGCTATCAGTTTAGCGTTGGATACATGCCTCTCTACCCTGAGAGACAAGGTTTCCAGCCCTTGCAGCAATAAAAATGCATTGAAGGGACTTATGCAGGCTCCGGTATCCCTAAGCAGCTGGACCCTTGCCTTGACAATAAATGCGGCTGCCCCGAAGGTTTCAGTATAACTGACGTCATGGTAGCTTGGGTCCGGCTCAGTGAGTCCCGGGAACCTGCCGCTGCCTGCCCAGTCAAACTTGCCGGAATCTACGATGATGCCGCCGATGGAAGTACCATGGCCTCCAATAAATTTAGTCGCGGAATGCACCACGATATCGGCACCGTATTCGATGGGCTTTATCAAATACGGTGTCCCAAAGGTATTATCCACGATAAGGGGCAGGCCGTTCTCATGGGCTATCTTTGCAACTGCTTCTATGTCTATCAGATTGATGCCGGGGTTTCCGATGGTTTCTATATAAAGGGCTTTTGTGCGGCTGTTGATTGCTTTTCTGAAGTTTTCCGGCTCCTCAGGATTTACGAAGGTGGTATTGATGCCATACTTGGGCAGAGTGGAGTTGAACAGATTGAAGGTTCCTCCATATAAGGTGCTCGCCGCTACAATCTCATCTCCTGTACCTGCAATGTTTAATATCGTATAGGTAACGGCAGCTGAGCCGGAGGCTACAGCCAAAGCACCTACTCCGCCTTCCAATGCGGCTAAGCGCTGTTCAAACACATCGGTAGTAGGATTCATAATCCTGGTATATATGTTTCCCGGCTCTTTGAGGGCAAAGAGATTGGCTGCATGCTCAACATTTTCAAAAACATAGGATGTAGTCTGATAAATGGGTACCGCTCTGGATCCGGTAGTTGGATCCGCCTTCTGTCCCGCATGAACCTGCAATGTATCAAAGTTGAATTTTCTTTCACTCATAATTTTTCCTCCTATAAATTTCGTTATAAATTCTTATTGCACGGAGCTAATAATTCTCCTTGCATTCTATCTTCCGTTAAATTCCCCCGTCCAAATATTCTTCTCCTAGCCACCCCCTCAGTCTAAAAATTCGCATAATAAAAGCCTCTTTCAATATGAAAGAGGCTGCAAATACACCAAAAATGAGTATAGAAGCTAGACCCTCTCTCATCTATCAGTACAATGTACTGCAGGAATTAACACCGTTGCATTCGAATGAGAATGCTGGTTGTTGGGCTTCATCGGGCCAGTCCCTCCGCCACTCTGGATAAGAGTATTTCTAATATGCAATTTTAAAGATATTAGCATGGGACGGGCTGCTGTGTCAATAGGAATTTTTTTAAGTCCTCCACAGAGTTTGGTGTTTAGTTGGCAGTATATTCGAGTCCTACTATATAGCAAAATAAAAAAAACTGCCTTTCAGCAGTTATTTTTTATGTATGGCGGAGAGGGGGGGATTCGAAGCCGGACGGCCGGCAGCCATACTCTCTTGTGAATTATGTTAAACATTTTAAATAGTTATTTAACAATTCTTACATACTCACGCCTTTGGGGGTTCTCATTCCCCCCCTTCATACATAAAAAACAAAGCTGCCCTATCAGGCAGCTTAATTTTTTATGTATGGCGGAGAGGGGGGGATTCGAACCCCCGGTACCTGTTAGGGCACGCTTGATTTCGAGTCAAGGACCTTCAACCACTCGGACACCTCTCCGGGATTAACGTTTTCTTTTAAAAAAATCTTTTAATATCTGACTGCATTCATCTTCCAGAATGCCCTTAAAAACCTCTGTTTTATGATTGAAATGGTAATCGTCGAACAGGTTGAGCATCGAGCCTGCTGCACCGCCTTTTGGGTCCATGGTGCCTATATAGAGTCTTTCTATTCTGGCTTGCAGAATCGCACCGCTGCACATGGAGCAAGGCTCCAAGGTCACATACATTTCACATTCAAGCAAACGCCAGGCTTCAAGTGCTTCACAGGCTTGCCTTATAGCAAGCATTTCGGCATGTGCCGTTGCGTCTTTGGACAACTCCCTGTAGTTATGTGCTGCTGCTATTATTTCACCATTTCTGACTATAACAGCACCGACAGGAACCTCATCTTCGTCAAAAGCTATTTGCGCTTCTTCCAGCGCTTTTTTCATGAAAAATTCATTCATTTTTCTACCCGCATCAATCTTATATTATATATTAGTTTGCGGTTTACCTTGATATATTATCACTTAAATCGTTTCATTGTCAATATAATAGCACCTATGCTTTTAAGGCATAAATGTCACTTTTTACCACTAAATTTTCGAATGCAAAACATCGAGCTTGAGTATTAAGCACATAATTATTATGTGTAACTTGATTCTATTCCTCATATCATGTATTAGGACAAGATATGCTTGTTCATATAGTTCCAGTTCGCAAACACACAGAAGATGCGCTAAGCTAGATCAATTTTCTTTTTTTGAAGTATGCAGTGAAGTGCACTCCAAAATGTTGTACACCATATATACTAGTGAATAACAAAAAGGAGCGCACTTTATATTTATAGTTTAAAGCCTTCAAATTCAAATCCGTCATCCTCAATAACGCGGGCAATCCAGTGACCGGATTTCTTAATCGTTCTTTTCCCACTTGCCAGATCTAGGGATACATAGCCATATCGATTTTTAAATGCATTTGTCCAAGACCAATTGTCAATGGGTGTCCACATATGGTACCCCACACAGTTCGAGCCTTCCTCTATCCCTTTTTGCAGCCAAAACAAATGCTCTTTAATGAAATCAATGCGATAATCATCCAAAACAACACCCTTATCATCCAGGAAACGGTCTTCCCCTTCCACACCCATGCCGTTTTCCGATATGAACCACTTCACATTCCCATAATTCTCTTTAAGGTTCAAAGCGATATCATACATTGCTTTGGGATATATCTCCCACCCTCTGTAAATGTTCATTCTTCTATCCGGCCAGATATAGTTGTCAAAGAATGTCTCCGGCATTATCGGGGTATTATTGTCAGCAGGTATCAATTTTGCTTGTATACGCCTTGGCTGATAGAAGTTGACCCCCAAAATATCAATGGTATTGTTACGGATAATGCTCATTTCCTCCTCAGAGGTTTCAGGCATTAGTCCATGAAGCTTAAACAATTCTATCAATTCTTTTGGAAAACTCCCCTTTATTGCCGGATCCAAAAAGCTTCTGTTAAACATCGCATCGGCAAGCTGAGCCGCCTCTAAATCCTGCTCACTATCACTGGCCGCATAGGAAGGGGTAAGATTCAAAACTATTCCTATTTCTCCGTCTCCGGAAGCCTCCCTAAAGGCTTTGATTGCTTTGGCGCTGGCAAGATTGGTATTATACGCTACTTGAATCGCTTTCTTAAAATCAACCTCATTGGGATAATGAAACTGGTACAGATATCCGCCTTCTACCGGCACAATCGGCTCATTGAAGGTAAACCATTTCTTGACCCTGTCTCCAAATAGTTCAAAAGCCATCTTTGCGTACCTTACATAGAGCTCAACTACTTCCTTGCTTGCCCAGCCTCCTCTTCTCTGAAGGGCCATGGGCATATCAAAGTGAAATAAGGTTATGAAAGGCTCAATGCCCTTAGCAATAAGTTCATCTATATAGGAATTGTAAAATTGAACAGCATCCTCATCCAGCTCACAGGTATCAAAGTTTTTAATGAGCCGCGACCACTGGATGGAGGTTCTGAAGGAATTGAATTTAAGCCCCTGCATAAGCTTAATATCATCTTTATATTGCATATAGGTATTGCTGGTAATATTCGGTCCTACCCCGTTGAAAAAACGCTCCGGCTCTATGCGATGCCAATAATCCCATGTGCTTTCATTTGCTTTATTTGTATTTCCTTCACTTTGAGCACCACTGGAAGCACCCCCCCAGTAAAAATCCGAAGGAAACTTAAGAAATTCGCTCATACTTCTCCCTCCACACTTCTTTAATGACGACTTATATAATGATACAAGGCTCCAACCATATTTGCTGCATTTCCGAAGTGGCAGCGGACTACCTTAGGCCTAACATTGGCATTCCCGCCTTTTTCAATAATACGATCAATATGCTTGTTGATTTCTAATATGATCTCTTCCCTTTCGCTGATGCCTCCACCAATAACAATTACTTCGGGATCATAGATATATTGAAGGTTATAAACTCCTATTGCCAATCGGAAATAAAATTTATCCAATTCTTCGATACAATCCTGGTCACCTGCTTCTGCCAATTCAAAGATCCTCTTACCGTCTAGTTCCTCATTACTCAGTCCTTTTCTCGCACAAACAGAGTTTACAAGCTCAATGGTAGACCCGCTTTTACTCCATGTAACGAGCTTCATCTGGTCAATATTGTATTCCATAATGGCAAATCCAAATTCACCCCCATGGGTATGATAGCCATGATGGATTCTTTTATCCTTAACAATTGCTCCCCCAATACCGGTACCAACGATGATAAATAGTGAATCCATAGCTTCTTTGGCAGCACCTGACCAAACCTCTGCAAGGGCTGCACAATTGGCATCATTCTCAAGCTCTACACAAAGCCCAGTTCGCTTACACAATTCTTCCTTAAAACTCGGGCCATGAATGTACGGAATAGCAGACTCACCGCCGATAATGCCGCTCTCGCAATCCACCGCGCCGGGAGCACTTATGGCAATACCGATGATATTATATTGCTTAGAAAATTGTTTGATGATTACTACCATCTTATTAAAAAAGTCATCAATATCTGTCATAGGTGTCTTATAGCTGCCCTTTTCAAGAATCTCAGCAGCTTTATCCATCACCGCATATTTTATACTTGTCCCGCCGATATCAAATATTATGTAAAACTCCATTACAGCCATCTCCATCTTAAAATATTCAAAGCTTATCCATATACTTTACACATTCTGCAGTTCTTTAAAACTCGGCTTCAAGGCCGGATAAAGGTTCTTATAGATACTATAGTATTTTTCATAGACAGCTGTATTTTGTTTTATCGGAAGCTGTACCTTCTCAGCCTTTATTACACTATCACAAGCTTCTGAAACACTTTTATAGACACCCGCTCCCACCCCTGCAAGCAAGGCAACCCCCAAGGCTGGTCCTTCCTGGGAAGTTATGGTCTTTATCGGGCAATTATACAAGTCAGCCAATATCTGACGCCAAAGCAGACTTCGTCCTCCACCTCCGCAAGCCATCATTTCATCAACAGAAATATCCATTTCCTCAAATACCGAGAGGCAATCCCTAAGAGAGTAGGATACACCCTCCAGTACAGCCCGCAGCATATCCTTCTTTGAATGAATTGCAGACAGTCCGAAGAATACACCTCTTGCATCCGGATCAAGGTGCGGAGTACGCTCACCCATAAGGTAAGGAAGATATAAGAGCCTATTAGCTCCAATTGGCACTGTTTCAGCCTCTTTATTCATCAACTCATAGGGATCTAGACCCATTAAGCCCGCTGTTTCAATTTCACTTTTGAAAAAATTGTCGCGAAACCACTTTAACGAAAGTCCTGCTCCCTGGGTTACACCCATGATATGCCATTCCCCCGGAACAGCACTGCAGAAGGTATGTACCCTCCCCAATTTGTCTATAAAGGGCTTTGAGGTATGTGCATATACCACGCCGCTGGTACCGATGGTGGTAAATGCCCTTCCGTCTCTTACAACACCGGTGCCCACTGCTGCTGCAGCGTTATCCCCGGCACCGCCTACAACAATGGTGCCAGCCTTAAGTCCTGTCAAATCGGCAGCTTCATTGCTGATAACCCCTGTCACCTCCTGTGACTCATATACCTTTCCAAGCATGGCTCTATCGATCTCGAGCTTCTCAAGAACATAGTCAGCCCACTGCCTTTTAGGGATATCCAGAAACTGCATGCCTGATGCATCAGAGACCTCAGTAGCAAATTCTCCCGTAAGCTTAAAGCGAATATAGTCCTTGGGCAGGAGTATGTGAGCACATTGTTCATAGAGCTCAGGCTCATGCTTCCTCACCCATAGGATTTTTGAAGCGGTAAACCCTGTCAATGCCGGGTTGGCAGTAATTTCAACAAGCTTGTCATAGCCTACTCTGGCAGTTATTTCTTCACATTCTTTAGCTGTCCGTTGATCGCACCAGATAATCGACCGCCGCAGCACCTGGCCATTTTTATCAAGCATCACAAGGCCGTGCATCTGACCCGAAAGGCCAATGCCTTGTATTTCCTGGGCTTTTAGATTGCTTTTCCGCAGGACTGTCCTTATACTTCGCACTGTTGCGTTCCACCAATCCTCCGGTGCCTGCTCCGCCCAACCATTCTGAGGCTGATAAAGCGGGTATTCAACCATGTCAGAGGTGACGACAGCCCCAAGCTCATCAAAAATAACCGTCTTGACCCCCGAGGTTCCAATATCTATCCCTATCAGGAAAGCCATACAAAACCCTCCTATCCAAACATAATTGAGTTAACAATATTCTCTAGATATTCCTGTCTTCCGCTCTTCAAGTTATTTACGTCCCCCAATTGAAGCGCATGCTTCTCCAGGCTGATAAGAGTTGCTTTCCCTGCAACAATTTCTGCGCCAATACCTGTTTTATAGCTTGAATATCTCTCCTCAACGAACTGATCGATCCTCCCGTCTGCAATCAGCTTATCTGCGACCTTTAAGCCAAGGGCAAAAGCGTCCATACCCGCAATATAGGCATAAAATATATCATCAAGCTGATAGGAGCCTCTTCGGGTTTTCGCATCGAAATTAAGACCGCCCTTTGTAAAGCCGCCTGCCTTAAGAACTTCATACATACACATGGCTGTATCATATACATTGGTCGGGAATTGATCGGTATCCCAGCCCAGGAGCAAATCACCCTGATTGGCGTCTATTGAGCCAAAGCAGTCATTTACCCTTGCAACTCTGAGCTCATGCTGGAAGGTATGCTGTGCCAAGGTTGCATGATTTGCTTCAATATTCATTTTAAAGTCCTTTTCAAGACCATATTTTCTCAAAAATCCTACGACAGTGGCAACGTCAAAATCATACTGATGCTTGGTAGGTTCCTTTGGTTTTGGTTCAATATAAAAATCACCCTTAAAACCAATGGAACGGGCATATTCTACCGACATCCTCATCAATCTTGCCATATTGTCAAGCTCAAAGCCCATATCGGTATTCAGCAGAGTGTCATAACCTTCTCTTCCACCCCAGAATACATAGCCTGAACCCCCAAGCTCGGTTGTTATCTCCAAGGCTTTCTTTATCTGAGCTCCGGCAAAGGCGAATACATCTGCACTGCAGGAGGTACCTGCCCCGTGCATATAACGCGGGTTGCTGAAATTATTTGCCGTACCCCAGAGCAGCTTCTTATCGTATTGCTTCATCAAGTCCTTAAGTAATCCTTTGATTTCATCCAAACCTGCATTTGTCTCTTTTAAGGTAGCATATTCCGGTGCGATATCCCTGTCATGAAAACAGAAAAAGTCTATACCCAGCTTATCCATCAGCTCAAAAGCTGCATAGGCCTTATTTCTATATATCTCCATAGAATTGTTACCGCCAAAGCTTTTATCTACAGTGCCGCGTCCAAACATATCTGTACCGTCTCCGCAAAGGGTGTGCCAATAGCTCATAGCAAAGCGGAGCTGCTCAGCCATAGTCTTGCTCCCAACCATCTCATCGGGATTATAATAACGAAATGCTAAAGGATTATCTGTTTTTGACCCCTCATATTTGATTTTACCAATTCCTTTAAAGAATTCGCTCATAGATATGCCCCCTTCTCGCTTATATGGGTATTTAAGCTTTTTTAAATTTTTCTTTCCTGAATTATCTGCTTGTATTTATAAAAGCTATCCTTTTTTATTCGGGCTTGGGTTTCAAAATCAACATATACAATTCCAAATCGTTTTGAATAACCAAAGGCCCATTCAAAGTTATCCATTAGAGACCAGTAAAAATAACCCGCAACATCCAAATGCAGCTCGTTCATTTTTGCAATAACCTCCAGATGACGGACCAAATAATCTATTCTATCTATATCGTGGACACTGCCATCCTCCAAATTATCCGGCCAGGCTGATCCGTTTTCTGTAATATAAATCGGCAGGTCGGTATATTTCTCCCGTACCATTTTGACTAGGTCAATAAGATTCTCAGGGGATACGTCCCAGCCCATTTCGGTCTTTGGATAAGCTGAGTATGCCCCTTTCGAGAGCGTCAGGGATAACGGATCAAATTCTATCAGAGAGCGGCTATAGTAGTTGATTCCGAAGAAATCACACCTTTCGGTCATTTCATCAAAATCGCACTCCTTGATGAAATCAAAATCCCCCAGACGTGCAGCATACAGGTTTACGACATCAAAAGGATATGCTCCTTTAAAAAGCGGCTCTAAAAACCATCTGTTAAAAGAACCATCAAAATTCGAAGCAGCCAGCTTATCCGAGAAACGATTGCTTGCAGCGTAAGCCGGTGTTAGGTTCAGTGTAATGCCAATAGGTTTATTAAGCTTCAGTTCGCGGTATAACCGTACTGCCCTTCCATGAGAAAGAAGAATATGATGCCCTGCGCTAAGTGCTGCGGCGACATTCTTCTTGCCCGGTGCATGCTCCCCTATGGCATTGGACAATATCGCAGCACACCAGGGTTCATTGTGGGTAATCCACATATCCACCAAATCATCCAGTTCAACAAAACACTGTTTAGCAAAGCTTAAGAACCAATCCACGCTTTCCCTGACTTCCCAGCCGCCCATATCCTGCGCCCATTGCGGCAAATCCCAATGATACAGAGTAACTGCAGCTTTAATGCCTTTTTGCTTCAGCTCTGTCAGCAGGTTTTTATAAAAGGCCATCCCGGCCGGGTTGTATTTGCCCTGCTCTGGAAATATTCTTGGCCAGGCAATGGAAAGACGATAGCAGTCTACGCCCAGCTCCTTAATAATCTCAACATCCTCTTTATAACGGTGATAATGGTCACATGCCACATCACCATTTTCCATGTTGAATACCTTCCCTTCTGTTTTGGAGAAGGTATCCCAAATTGAAGCCGTTCTGCCATCTTCATCAAATGCACCCTCTATCTGGTAAGCTGAAGATGACACTCCGAAAACAAAACTTTTATCAAATTCCATGAAGCAAGTTCCTCCTATTTTCTCAGTCAATGCGAGTACAGCTATTTCGCACAATCAGCTTTGTAGGAATACGAATCTCGGAGGGATTATCCATTTCTTTATTCTCAATTGATTGAATCAATACATCAGCCGCCTTCTGCCCAATAACAATTCTATCCTGTGCGATTGTTGTAAGGGCTGGCGTAGTGAAACCTGACACCGTCACATTATCGAAGCCAACAATTGAAATATCATCCGGAACTCTAAACCCATGAGCTTGGAAGGTTGTCATTGCCGTCCATGCTATATCATCGTAACCGGCATAAACCGCTGTCGGCAGGTCACCCCAGCAGCGCTGAATGAGCTCAGTCGCAGCCTTAGTGCCTTCCTCCAGAGAATAGCTGTTGGTTTCCACCAAATATTTCGGGTTCTCCTCAAGTCCTTTTGACTTTAGGAATGCCTTATATGCCTCATAACGTTCATAACCAGCTACACTCCATACGGGACAGGAAATGTGGGCAATTTTCCGATGCCCAAGAAAATACAGGTATTCAAGGGCTTGCATGCTCCCCATCCGATAGTCGGAGATAACCAGGGGTGTGTTCCCGTAAGCCGCTTCTACCGATACCCTTTTTATATCGCTTGCAAGAACATCCTGTATTTCCTCCTCGTATCTGGCCCCTACTGCTATCAGTACTCCATCAACACCTCTATAGATACAGTGTTCAAGGTAGGAGGCTTCCTTATTGCCTAAGCGTTTGTTCAAGAAAACCACATCATAGCCGTATTCACCTGCTCTGCTTTTGAAGCTCTGCAAAATTGTGCTGTAATGCGGATGCGCTATTCCTGTACCGGCATCCTCAGAGAAGAGAACGCCTATCAGCCATGACTTTTTAGTTGCCAAGGCTCTCGCATTATTGTTCATGGTATATCCCATGCTTTCAGCTGCTTCCATTATTTTCTGATAAGTTTGCCTACTCACACCTTCATAATTATTAAATGCCTTGGAAACGGTGGATGGGGCACAGCCTACCATTTTGGCAATATCATATATAGTTACCATTTGTTTGCTCCTCGGTTAATCAATTTTTTCCATTATATCGCATGTATACGGGTTATTCAATCAATTACCCTGTAAGTGAAATATTCAAAATCTGCATACCCGCTTCCGTCCGCCATATCCTGGCAGCTCATTCCTGCAAAAGCACTGGTAAAGCCCATAGGTGTGGCATATTCATCAGATAACTTACTGACATCAATGGTATAAGGTATGGTATGCCATTCTAAGTCTTCCTTTGCATAGGAGAATTCACCATACCGATTTTTTACTGTCAACCGAAGATACACCTTCCCCTGCCCAACAGGTATTTCATTTTCTCCAAGGGGCATTGAGAAGTTGTTTTTGTCAAAGCATAAAATACCTAAGCACTGCTCCCCTTTTTCCTCATTATACGCAACCCTCAAATAGTACTGATTCTCCTCATCATAGCGATACAGAAGCCCCGCCATCCGCTGGAAGTGATTGAAGGGTAAGGTAAGACAGGTGTGTGCTTCAAAACAAAACTCTGTTTGACGACGGACCAACATGTTCTGATTATGGAGTGACTGCAAGGAATCCTTTCCATAAAGCCTCAGCTTGCCCTCCGGTAAAAGGTCATACTGTGACGGTACTCTCAAGGACATAAAATCACGCTTAAAATCTGTTCCCGAAAAACTATACGCATAAAGCTTCTGTTCATGCTTTTCACCATAGCCCTCAAAATCAGCCGGGGGTATAATTCCGCCGTTCTTTAAATATGGCCAGTTATTTGCCCATATTACCTCTGAAATGGAGGTCTCCCGTCCAAGGGGGCATCTCATGCTCTCATCCAGAGGACGTCCGCAAAGAAATGCAGCCCACCATCTGCCGTCAGGTGATTGGCAGAGGCTGCCATGACCTGCCTTTTTTATATACGCTCCCAATTCCCCCTTTGAACTAACCAAATGGGTTGTCGGATGCATTTCGTAAGGTCCTTCAATGTGCTGCGAACGGGCAACACTCATTGCATGGTCATAGGAGGTACCGCCCTCAGCAGTTATCAGATAGTAGTAATCATTGACTTTATATAAGTGAGGGCCTTCCACGCAGCCTCGTGCTGACCCTTTGAATATTTTCTTTGGTTCAGAAATTGGCTTTAAGGTCTCAGGATTTATCTCTGTCAGTAAAATTCCGCTAAACTGGTCATTACCTTCCTTCCTGTAATCCCACTCCATATTGACGATATACTTTCTTCCATCCGCATCATGAAAAAGGGATGGGTCAAAACCGGAGCAATTCAAGAATACCGGCTCACTCCATGGACCTTCAATTGAGGAGGACTTCACAACATAATTTGGTGTGTCCTTGAAGGGACCGGTAGTCCAGTTCTTAACGTTTGTGTATACTAAATAAAAGAAACCGTTATCGAAGCTTAGGCAAGGTGCCCAAATTCCCGCAGACTTTGCATTACCCTTCATATCCAGCAGTTCAACACTGTCCAATGGGTAAGCGACAGTCTCCCAATTTGCTAAATCCTTGGATGCCGAAATGGACACCCCCGGAAAGTATTCAAAAGTAGAATTGGCAATATAGAAGGTCCCATCAACATTTATCATGCTTGGGTCCGGATGAAAACCTGTCAGCACAGGGTTTTTTATCATATAATCACTTCCTATATATTTCGCTATTCTTTAACTGCGCCCATGGCAATGCCCTGTACTATATACTTGGAGAATATGGCATAAACAATGATAATCGGAACAATGGATATTGCAAGTCCCAAGTATATGCTCCCATATTCCGTCCTATATGTGTCTCCACGCAAGGTCTGCACCAACATCGGCAGTGTGTACATATCCATTTTTGAAATCATTATAAAGGGTGTAAGAAAGCTATTCCAAGCTCCGACAAAAGCGAATATCCCCATGGTAAAGGCACCGGGTCTTGCTATTGGCAGCATAATACTGTGGAATATCTTCAGCTCGCTGCACCCGTCAATTCTCGCTGCATCAATCAAATCTCTTACAATTGCCGATTCAAGGTACTGCTTCGCGAAGAAAACAGCGCCCGGGGCTGCAATTGCAGGTAGAATAAGGGGAATATAAGAATTAGTCAGCTTTAAATAGGACATATAACGGAAAAACCCTATAACACCGACTTGCGTCGGCACCATAACAAGCAGCAATACAAAGCCATATAGATATTTCTTATAGGGAAAATCATAAACATGAATCGCATAAGCAAACATCATTGCAAAATATACAGTCAGCACCGTAACAGATATAGAAATAAAGCTGCTGTTGAAAAGACCTCTTGCTATAGCAAAGCCTCTCCCGGTCAGGTTGTTCCAATTTGTTTGAAGGTTGTTTCCCGGCAGCAGGCTGATACCCTGCTGGATCTCAGCAGTTGAACGAGTTGCGTTTACCAGCATGATCCACATTGGGATAACGCACATGGCAAATATAGCAATCAGTACAGCATATATTAAAATCCGGTATATCCGAGTTCTAAGACCATAACTCATGCTTGGTTCCTCCTTCCAACTTCCTTGAAGCTCTCTTTTCTTCTACATCGTCTCTTTCCCGCAGCAACCTGAATATTATCAGAGATACCACACAGGTAATGATGAAGATCATGACCCCAACCGTGGCAGCAACTCCAATATGCCCTTTGTTACTTGAGAATTTCATATACATCAACACATTCATCGTCATTATAGAACCGTTGGGCGACCCGCGGCCGTCCGTCAGCATGTATGGAATATCGAACATCTGCATACCGCCAACAAGAGAAGTTACTAAAGTATAGATAAGAACAGGTTTCAAAAGCGGCAGTGTAATATGTCTGAACATCTGTCCTGAGGTAGCGCCGTCAACCATAGCAGCTTCATATAGTGTTGGAGATATCGAGGTCATCCCGGCCATTAATATTATCAGTGTGGAACCAAACCACATCCACCATTGCACATAAACCAGAATGGATCTCGTCCAACCACTGCTGCGGAAAAAGTCAATAGCGTCATTTATCACTCCTGCACGTACTGTAATCTGATTAACAGGTCCATATAAGGAGAAAAAGTTAAAGAACAACACGGCAATAGTGGCAGGCATTAAAAGATTCGGCAAGTAATAAAACGTGCGCCATATACCTACAAACCTTATCTTTAAGCGTATACTTGTAAACCATACAGCTAAAAGCATCGCAATTCCAATTTGCGGTATGAAGTTTGAGAGCCAGAGTGCCCATGTATTGCCTAAGGACTGCAGGAAAAACTTATCCGAAAACAGTTTCACAAAGTTTTCTAACCCTACTAATTTGTGGCTTTTACTCATCAAAGTCATATTCGTAAAGCTCAAATAGAAGGTATAAACCAAAGGATAAAGGCTGAAAAGAAGGAATCCTATAATAAACGGTGCAGTAAATAAGTATCCATAATAGTTCTTATTCAGTTTACCGCTTCGCTTTTTTACACTATCAGCGTTCACAATCAAGGCGATACATCCTTTCCTATTTTATACTTGGAAAATAGAAGAGCAAAATCTGCGGTAGACAATCCGCACCGCAGATTTTGTTGTTTAGAACGCTCTTCTCCCTTTGATTATTCTACAATAATATCCGGCAAAGCACTTCGGACAGCATCCTTGAACTGTGTCAATGCCTCTTCCTTGGTTGCTTTCTTTGAAGCGTAGTTATTAAGTGGGTCATTAAGGGATCTCTGAATAGCATCATCTGATGCCTGCAGCAGTTTTAAGCTGACATTTGGTGCTGCTTCCGCAAAGCCCTTATAGGAATTCTGTCCTGCAAGGAATTTGCTGGTTGCTGCGTTATCAAACTGGCCGATGATTTCATTGACAACCTTCTGGCTGGATATAAAGTCGCCAGGGCCTTGAGCAAGCTTATCGCCTACTGTAGGATCAATCTTCTTCAAGTAGTCGTTTGTATATGTTCCCAGTGCCCAAGCTTTCAGGTTCTCTGTATCCAATGCTGCAAACTTTATAAATTCCTTTGCTGTATCCATGTTCTTAGCACCATCTAATGCTCCTACCCAAGTGCCGCCCCATTGATAAGGCATTGGTCCGCTGATACAAGCCCAGTCGCCTGATGTATCCTTTCCAACCTTTTTAGCTGTATCTGAGCCTTCTGCTTTTACTTCCTTCGGAGCTGCATTTGGCATTAATACATATGGAAGGCCCCAAGTCGGAAGCAGATAAGAGAATACTTGCTTCGGATTACCTTTTGCATCCACTAAAGAATCGTTCATCCCTGCAAACCAGCCTTCCTGCCACTGATTTGCCTGAGCTTCATAACCATTCTGTCTGAAGGATTTTGCGGTTTCAAATAATTGATCAACCATCGGATCTATAACAAGCTTATTATCTACTACCCAAGGTTGTTTGCGGTTAGCAAAGAATAGATTTTGGAAGTCCCCTGTGGAACCAACCATGTAGGTATTGCCTTTAGATTTTTCTTTTACTACTTTAGCTGCAGCTTCGAACTTTTCCATGCTTGAAACGATTTCCTGAATAGCTGCTGGGTCGTCTGTACCAAAGTATTCTTTTGCCAAGCTTCTTCTATAGAACAACGCGCCGGGAGTAGCCTGGTATGAGTAAGCTTTTGTTATACCTTCATATGTACCGATATCCAATGTGAACTGATAGGTGCCAAGCTCTTTTGCTATTGGCAGTAGATCAGAAACATCCGCGAGAAAATCACTTTCTACATATTCTCTTACGAAGGATGCTTCAAGAGAAACGACATCCGGTAAATCTCCAGACTGCAAGGCTGACTTAAGTTTTGTCTGGAATTCTCCATTTGTCATAGGAATCATTGTGTATTCAACTTTGATCTCAGGGTGTTTCCCTTGGAACGCGATAGCCATTGTTTTTACTTCGTCTGTAAATGACCAGATCTTCAGTGTCTTAGGCACAACCGGTTCACTTGCCTTTGCTTCCGGAGTAGCAGCAGGGGTACCTGATGCTGCTGGAGCAGTCGGTGCGCATCCTGTAAATAGACCTACTATCATCAGGCATGCTAAGGCTAGAGCGATAGTCTTCTTCATCAATTTCCCACCTCTTCTTAATAATCTTTACGGAATTATAGAAACCGCTTTCTATATCCACTTTTAATATATCATAATCCTCATTGACTTTCAACGGAATTTTAGAATTTTCTGGCAATAAGATTTGCAATGTCGTAATTCGTTGTTACTGAGGGGTTTCGTAGCAACCCTCGCTTAGTAATTATGCCAAACTTATACAAAATTCTTTAAAGAGTTACCTTTTAGCCAAATTATTTCAACCTAAATACAGCCGCTTAATTTGGCAATATTTTTACAATACGGAAACCGGTTTCTGTATACATAATTCGATTGATTCTGATAAGATTGCTTAGATTAGAGCATCTGAGGGGCAGTGAGGTTTCCCTTTTCGAGTTAAAGTGACATTCTTCAGTATCAAAACCCATGGTTTTTCTTTAGAAAGTTTCTGTAAAGGGCTTGGAAACTTGATATATAAATATTACCAAAAAACAATAAACACCGCAAATTGCAGTGTTTATTATAATTATCACGCTGTCCTTCAAGACGCTTATATTCTTTCCCGCTCCTCAAAATGGGTATGCAGCAGCTCGTGGGCCAGCTTTCCGAATGGTTCTCCCAGATATTCCTCATACAGCTTCAATATTTCAGAATTCTCATGAGATTTTCTAAGCTTCTTATTTCTATCCTCTCGATAAATAGCTTCTTGACGTTTCTTAACGATTTCTTCATTTCCATGGTGATATGGCTGACCGCCGCCGCCAACACAGCCCCCCGGACATGCCATTATTTCAATAGCATCATATTTTGATTTACCTTCCCTTATGCTTTCAAGCAGCTCCCGGGCATTTCTCAATCCGTGGGCGATGCCAATCTTCAGCTCTTTACCCGCTACATCTACAGTAGCTTCGCGTAATCCCTCCATGCCCCTCAACTGCTCAAATTCAACATTTTTAAGCTCTTCTCCCGTCATCCATTCATAGGCCGTACGAACAGCGGCTTCAATTACCCCGCCGGTAGTTCCGAAGATGACCGATGCCCCGGTGGTTTCTCCCAAGGGTTTATCGAATTCAGTGTCACTAAGGCTTGTAAAATCTATACCTGCTTCTTTGATCATAGCTCCCAGTTCCCGGGTGGTCACTACGATATCCACATTATTATGCTCATCCATTGTCAGCTCTGCACGTTTAGCTTCTGCCTTTTTGGCAATGCAAGGCATGATTGATACCACAACTATATTATCCGGATCGATGCCGTTCTTTTCTGCATAGTAGGTCTTGGTTATTGTCCCAAACATTATATGGGGTGATTTGCAGGTCGACGGCACCTCCAAAAGCTCCGGGAACTGATGCTCTATGAATTTCACCCATGCAGGACAGCAGCTGGTAAGTATCGGCAGGGTTTTATTGTTCTTTATACGATAAATAAGCTCTGCAGCTTCTTCCAGGACAGTAAGATCCGCACCAAAATCCGTGTCAAACACCGCATTAAAGCCCATTCGTTTTAATGCAGTAACCATCTTTCCCGTTACAATGGTCCCCGGCTCCATCCCAAAAAGCTCGCCCAGGGCAACACGGATGGCAGGAGCAGTCTGTACAATAACAACTTTATCCGGATCATTGATAGCTTCCCAAACCTTGTCAGTATGATAGACCTCTGTCAGTGCCGCTGTTGGACATACCTGCACGCATTGCCCGCAGTATGTGCAGGAGGACTCTACCATAGGTATGTTGAAGGCCGGCCCTACAAAAGAGCCGAAGCCGCGCCCGATTCCAGACAGTATCCCGCAGGTTTGCTTTTTGTTGCAGGCGGTCTCACAGCGTCTGCAGTAGATACATTTATTTGCATCCTTAACAATGGCATCACTGGAGGTATCCTTGGGATAATCCATCCGCTCCCCTTCCCACCTGATTTCTCTTACTTTTAACTCAGCGGCCAATGCTTGAAGCTCACATTCAAGGTTTTTAGGACATGTGAAGCATTCATTGGGGTGATTGGATAAAAGGAGCTCCACAGACATTCTGCGGGCAGTTATAGCACGGATGGAATCGGTTATGACCTCCATGCCCTCCGTCACCTTAGTAACACAAGCGGGAACCAGTATGTCCCTTCCCTGGGCTTCTACCATACATACCCTGCAGGAGGCCGTTTGATTGACCATTTTCAGGTCATGCAGATCGAGATGGCATAATGTAGGAATCTTGACACCTGCTTCATGAGCGGCTTCCAAAATAGTAATGCCCTCGGTTACTGTCATCTCCCGATTATTAATTTTCACTTTAATTTTTTTCACGCTTTGGTCCATGTCTTCACCTCGTTCCTATTTGGGGTTTATTTTCCGGTTTGTATCTTCCTTCTCCACGGGGATGATCTACATCCTTGACCAAAGCCATATACTCATCCCAGAAATATTTCATAGTACTAATTACAGGATTCGGGGCTGTTTGGCCAAGACCGCAGAGGGAGCTGCCTTTTATCATATAAGCCAGCTGTTTCAAAGCATCAATATCTTCCATAGTGCCCTTTTTGTTGGCTATCTTGTGCAGGAGCTCAAACATTCTCTTCGTGCCGATTCTGCAGGGTGTGCACCTTCCGCAGGATTCATCCATGGTAAACTCCAGATAGAATTTAGCAATATTGACCATGTTGTCTTTGTCATCCATGACTATCATACCACCCGAGCCCATCATTGAGCCTATACTCTTAAGACTGTCATAATCTATGGGTGTGTCCAGTTCGCTTTCCGTCAGTACCCCGCCGGATGGCCCGCCGGTCTGCACTGCTTTGAACTTGCGCCCGCCCTGTATGCCGCCGCCAATATCATAAATGATTTCTCGGAGAGTGGTGCCCATAGGCACTTCCACCAAACCCACATTATTGATTTTCCCTGCAAGCGCAAACACCTTTGTTCCTTTACTCTTCTCCGTCCCGATGGATGCAAACCAGTCTGACCCTCTTGTTATGATAGGCGGGATATTGGCAAAAGTCTCCACATTATTTACACAGGTAGGATGACCCCAATATCCTTCCTCAGCCGGATATGGCGGTTTATAATTAGGCTCTCCCCTTTTCCCTTCGCAGGAATTGATAAGGGCCGTTTCTTCTCCGCATACAAATGCCCCTGCACCGTATTTCAGTTCTACATCAAAGCTAAAGCTTGTGCCAAAGATGTTTCTCCCCAGCAGCCCCAGCTCTCTTGCCTGATTAATTGCAGTATTCAGCCTGGATATTGCAAGTGGATATTCAGCACGGATATAAATGATCCCTTTATCCGCACCAATGGCATATGCGCCAATAGCCATTGCTTCCAATACACAATTAGGATCTCCCTCCAGAATGCTTCTGTCCATGAAAGCTCCCGGGTCTCCCTCGTCAGCATTGCAGATGATAAACTTCTCCTTGCTTTCCTGCCTCTTGGTTATCTCCCATTTGAGACCGGTTGGAAATCCACCGCCGCCGCGACCCCTCAGCCCTGACTTTTTCACCACATCAACTACCTGATCCTGAGTCATTTCGGTTATTGCTTTTCCTAATGCCTCATACCCGCCCAGTGCGATATATTCATAGATATCCTCCGGATTTATCAAGCCGCAGTTTCTCAAAGCTATCCTAAGCTGCTTCTTATAAAACGGCATGTCCTCCTGTTTGTCAATTCTCCTATTTACATCCGGTTCCTGATACAAAAGCCTCTCGACTTTTCTTCCCTTGATGATATGTTCGTCTACAATTTCCTTAGCATCCTTTGGTCCAACTCGGACATAGAAAACGTTGTCAGGTTCTATCTTTACAATGGGTCCTTGTTCACAGAAACCGAAGCATCCCGTCCTGATAACCTCTACTTCTTCCTCATATCCTCGGGCTTTGATGATAAGTCCCAAATTTTTGATTACTTTATCACTATCACTTGCCAAACAGCCTGTGCCGCCACAGACCATAATATTTGTACGGACCTTTGACATACACACCCTCCTTTGTGAACTATCGTCACTAAATTATGCCCTTTCAAAATCCATCTTCAAAATCAAGCTCTCTACAGGCTCTCCACCTTGCAAATGCTTTTCAATGATTTGATGCACTTTATCCTTCTTTACATTTCCATAAAGCACAGGCTTTTTGCCGGGAATATTAACCTGAACAGTAGGTTCCGAATGGCAGTACCCTATGCAGCCCACAGGCACCACCTTAACATTGGCAAGCTTTTTTTCTGCAAGTTCTTCTACAAATTCTTTTAATGTATCCCTAGCTCCGGAAGAGATACCGCAGGTAGCCATTCCGATGAGGATTTCCACCCTATCTTCACTTGATTCTCCATGATCCCGTAAGCTCACCTTGCTTGCGTGCTCTTCTCTTATTCTCTTCAGCTCATCTAACGATTTTATTGTCATACCAGGACCTCCTGACTGCGATATGAATTGATAATCTCATCCAAGTCCTCTTCCTTTACCCGTCCAAATACCTTGTCATCCACCATCACTACAGGTGCCAGGCCGCATGCCCCTATACAACGTACGTCCTTCAATGTAAAAAGACCATCTTCTGTTATTTCATTGGACTCGACCTTGAGCTTTTCTTTCATCGCTTCAATAATTTTGTCAGCACCTCTGACGAAGCAGGCCGTACCCATACATACACTAATAGTATGCTTCCCCCTGGGCTTTGTCGTGAAATACGAATAAAAGCTGACAACCCCAAATACTTCAGCACCGGGTATGCCCAGCTTTCTGGCTACGTAGAGCTGAACATCCCTTGGCAGGTATCCAAATATACCCTGTGCTTTATGCAGTATCATTATTAAAGCACCCCTGGTTGATTCCAGGCTGTCGATAAAGTCTCCGAGTTCATCGTATTTTTCCTTAGGAAACTCCTCTTTTGTAGGTTCTGTAACACTAATCTCTTGTGGTTTAGTCATATTATCCACTGCCCTCCTAAATATTGGGATGAATCAATTCTAATTAATATACCCTCTTCACGAATATTTAAAACCTTTTTTTACTACGGAAAGATTTATTCCAATAGAAAAAGAGACCACCCTAAAAATACTAGGATAGTCTCTAATAAAAATAATATGGGGAGGTATAAAATACCTCCCCATAATTTACTAGTTGTAAATCACCTTGTTCTTCATTTTTAAAAATCAGCCCCTTTCATCTATACTAACCGGTCGAGTTCATTATCGCATATAACGAGCTGCTTTAATAGGGAAATGATGATTATAACCATACTTTCCTGCCGAAACCATCATCTATTCTGTCCTGTCCGCAGTATCTTCCTGATACTGTCTTCAGACAAGCAGAATCTTGATGCAAGCTCTGCTGTTTTCACACCATTTTTGTGAGCTTCGCAAATCTCATGATTCCTATTCATTATAACCGTTTTAGCTCCGCTATTTTCACCCCAGCCGGTCCTGTTTTCTTCCTTTTTAGGGATATAAATCAGATTACCTTGAACATATTCTTGCAATTGTTCAAGCAGTTTAGATGGGAGAATCACCTTCCCATTCTTGTAATCCATTAATGAAAACCTCCTTGACCATGATGCTATTTGTCTTCTCACAGACAGACATCTTCATTAATTTCACCCCCTTGGCATAATTGTCTATACTGCTCTCAGTACAGCTAACTGTATTTTACTATATTTTTCCTTACAATAGCAACGGCAGTAACATTACAATACAAAGACAGTTCAGTACTATAGTCTCATACACTTATTCACACTATCTCCTGCTACTCATATTAATAATGGTATAGATAAATTATTAATATTGACAAATTGGGTTGAATTGGATAAACTTCCTATATATTCAACTCAAGGAGGTTTTATAAGATGATTATTGCTGCTTGCTAATAAGTTCTCTTTAGGGAAGTAAAAAAGAAGTTTTTATGGCCTAACATAACAGGCTTTATTGTGCTACTTTTTTTGTTAGTAAGTAGAAGAGTTCATTTTATAGAACTGGATTTTATATGTTGTTTTGTATTTCACTGGTTGACAATAGTTCTTGCAACTTTGTTTAACCAGCTAATAGTATGCAAAAACAAAGTAAGGTTTGGACTGTAGAAAGCGCTGCTTCCTGCAGTCTTTTGTTCTTTAAAACACAAGCGCCGATTAGGCTATGAAAGATATGATTCAATGCTATCCATAATAAAAAGTAGGGGGAAGCACAATGAGAATATATAATCGAATATTTGATGAAAATCAAAAGGATTTCGAAAAAGTATGGGAATTCCTAGTAAATGATTACACTGATAAAAAAGACCATTTTATATGGTCTCTGGGTCGCTTGGGAGATTGGAAGTACGGAATATGGACGGAAGAGAAGTACTTCCCGAATTTTATGAGAAAAAATGCCCACTTATGGCTAAATAACTTTGAAGAGTTGGTTGGTTATGTTATTTCCGAAAACTGCGATAGTAGTTTCTCCATATTTGCAAAAAGGGGATATGAGTTCTTATACCCCGAGATGATCAAATGGGTGAAAATTAATTGGAGTAGTCGGGAAGGCAATCTAACAACAGAAGTACATGAACATCAGAATAGCTTTATACAGGAGCTTGAGGAGGAGGGCTTTAAGCAGACGGAACTATGCTGTATTACAAGACAATATAATCTGCATGATAAAGCACAGGAATCTGTTTCTATAGGCGAGGAATTCACCATTCAGGATGCGTTGGTCAACCCTGATTTAAAGAGAAAATCATCCCTCTACAATAATGCTTGGGGAAATAAAAGTACTGTAGATAATCTTGATTTATTAAAATATGAGTATAATCGAGAAAATCCATGTTACTATCCAAAGCTTGATTTATCTGTGGTTGATAAAAATGGACTTCATGCATCAAGCTGTGTAGCTTTTGTAGATTATAAGAATAATTATGCTGAAATAGAAAAAGTCTGTGCGCATAGTGATTACAGAGGGCTGGGATTAGCAGAAGCGGTAATAAGAGAATGCTTCAAACGTCTAAACAATGAAGGTATACTACATGCCTATATAACCGGTTACAGTACACAAGCTTTAAACCTGTATGAGAAGCTTGGAGCTGTAAAAAGTAAAAATTGGTATAGTTATACGTTACCTAAAGAATAGCGAGTATTAATGTGAGTGTTATAAAATTAAGCTGGGGTGTTTGGCAAAACAAATATCCCAGCTTTTTAATGCCAAGGGGAAGAGTTCGGTGACAGACTGTCAACTAACCTTTTTCCAACAGAAAATAAAAATACTGTAATCTCTCGCAATATCAATGCTTATCCCAGACAATTTCATTCTTGTTATTCCATTACTTATATCATATAATGGTTATATAATATAACCATTATATGATATAAGTATATTTTATTACCAAGTTTAATGTAAGGGTGGGAAAAAATGAATATAACCGAATTATCCGTCAAACGGCCTACCGCCATAATAGTCCTGGTTGCTCTCTTTATCGGGCTGGGCATCATGGGCTATATGGGCATAGGCGCAGACCTGTTTCCTTCCGCGAACACACCTATAATGGCAGTTCAAACTACATATGCCGGTGCCAACGCAGAAGAGATTGAAAAGGATGTCGTGAAGCCCATTGAAGATGCCGTAGCCGGCATCAGCGGCATCGATACAATCCGTTCTACCGCTGGTGAGGGATATGGCTACAGCGTCCTGCAGTTTTCCATGTCTACCGATCCGAATACAGCACTCATTGATGTGCAGAAGGCTGTAGACAGTGCCATTGATAAGCTGCCAGAGGATGCCTCAAGACCGGTAATCCACAAGTACAATCTCAATGATGCGCCAATCCTTATACTATCCGTATCAGGCTCGCAAGCCTATGAGGAGCTGTATAAGGAAGCCGACCGGATCAAGCAGTCCGTTGAAAAGCTGCCCGGTGTAGGGAATGTAACACTTCGCGGTGCTTATGAGAAAGAGCTCTCTATAGAGTTGGACAAAACAGTACTGGAATTCTACGGCATCGATGTGAGCACTGTAATCACCAAGCTTAAGGCAGAAAATCTGAACATCCCAGCAGGACAGATCCAGGGTGCAGCCCGTGATAGGACAGTCAGGCTGCTGGGAGAGTTTGAGGATATAAATGAAATAAAGGATCTACGTATCCCGCTTGCAGCTGGAGGCAATGTCCGTCTGGATGATATCGCAGAGGTACTACTGCAGTATCCTGACCCTGAGGATATTGTAAGGCTTAACGGCAAGCCCTCCATAGGTATCATGGTCCGCAAGCAGAGCGATGCCAACATTGTGGAGACCGCCGATAAGGTAAAGAATGAGCTTGAAGCTCTTAGGGACACCTTATCCCCCGGTACAGACCTGGTTATAGCTCAGGATTCCACATATTTTATCAATTCCTCCCTGCACGAGACAAAAAGGAATATGGTGGAAGGGATCATAACTACGGCAATAGTGCTTTACCTCTTCCTGAGAAGCTGGCGCTCCTCGCTGATTGTGCTTGTAGCAATACCAACTTCATTGATATCCACCTTTTTTATAATGTATGTACTGAAGTTCACCTTCAATATTGTCTCGCTCATGGCGCTGGCTCTATGTATCGGAATATTGGTGGATGACTCTATAGTTGTACTTGAAAACATCCACAGGCATATGGGCATGGGCAAGGATCATAAGAAAGCTGCTATTGACGGACGTGCAGAAATAGGTCTTGCGGCCATTGCCATCACTCTTTGCGATGTCGTTGTTTTTGCGCCGATAGCGTTTATGACCGACCTAGTGGGCCAGTTCTTCAGGCAGTTTGGCCTCACTGTAGTATTCGCCACATTGTTCTCACTGTTTATATCCTTCACCCTGACACCGTTGATGGCGTCCAGGATCTATAAAAAGTCCGGTACTGGAAAATCCGGTTATGAGCATAATGAAAGTCAGGGTAAACTTGCAAAGCTTTTTGACAAATATGCAAAACCGGCATACAGCAACTTCCTGGTCTGGTGCCTGGATAACAGGTGGAAGATCATTAGCATCGTTACTGCAGGAGCTATATTCAGCGTTGCCCTCATACCACTAGGTATTATAGATGCTGAATTCCTCCCGAAATTTGATCAAAGCAAGCTTAATATAAGCCTTAGCCTGACTCCGGGTTCCAGCCTGGAGCAAACCAATGAAAAAACAAAGCTGGTAGAGGAACATCTCAAGTCCATGCCCGAAGTAAAAGACTTTTTCACCACGGTAGGGGAAGAAGGCAATGGCGCTTCAGCGGATATAAACATCAATCTTGTAGATAAAAATAAACGAAAAAAAGATGTGTCAAAGCTGGCTAAAGAGCTTAGAGAATGGGGAAAAAGCATTACCGGTATAAGCTTCTCAGTTTCGGAGCCCGGCATAGTTGATCAAACCTCCATTGCCGGTGCAAAGCCGGTGATACTGAATATTACAGGCACTGATACCGAGGTACTAAAAGGCATATCTAAAAAAGTTGAGGATATAGTCCGAGGGGTCTCCGGTACAGTTGATATAGACAACTCCATAAGGGCAAGTCAGCCTGAAATAAAGGTCAAAGTAGACCGGCTTGCAGCATCGGAGTATGGAATTTCCATTGCCGGCCTTGCTTCAACCCTGAGGACAGCAGTAGCAGGCACAGAAGCAGGCGTATTCAGGCAGAGCGGAGACGAATATGACATAATAGTAAGCTTCAATAAGGATCAGGTGAAAACCACTGTCGATATCGGAGCAATTAAGGTAACCACTCCGGCAGGCCAAACGGTTTCGCTGAGCCAGATTGCCGAGATATATCAATCAGATAGTCCCCAGGAAGTATCGAGGCTTGACAGGCAGAAGGTTGTAGCGGTATCAGCAAATCTTCAGGGGAAGGCCCTAAGTGAAGTAAATGGTGAAATCGCAGAAAAACTTAAGGGCTTGACGCTGCCTTACGGTTACAATGTAGAGCTGAGCGGTGATCAGGAGAACATGACAGACTCCTTTTCCGCTTTAATCAAGGCATTGATTGCATCAATCCTTCTAATCTATATGATTCTGGTTGTGCTGTATGAATCGTACCTTACACCCTTGATCAGGATGCTTTCCCTCCCCTGCGGCATCATAGGCGCCTTGCTTGCACTGGCAATAACAGGGAGGGCACTGAACCTCATAACCCTTATAGGAATCATAATGCTTGATGGCTTGGCATCAAAGAATGGAACCCTGCTGATAGACTATGCCAACACTCTTATGAAAAGGGGAATGCCCCTTAAGGAAGCACTGCTGGAATCAGGCATCACAAGGCTTAGACCGATTCTAATGACCTCCATAACCATGATTGTTGGTATGCTGCCTCTTGCAATGGCCTTGGGCGAAGGCAGTGAGATAAAGTCAGGAATGGCAGTGGCACTAATCGGAGGACTTGTATCCTCGACACTCCTTTCCCCCGTCCTTCTGCCTGTAGTATATACCCTGATGGATGATCTAAAAAACCATATCCATAGCAGGCGCAAAAAAAATATCAATATCGATGGAGGTACCGCAAATGAAACAGTTTAAGCGGATGACAAACAAACTGATCCCCATGCTTTTGATTGCAGCCCTGACCTTGTTCCCTCTTACCGGGTGCAGCAAGGGTCAGGAAAATATAGAATCAGTAAAAAAAGTAAAAGTAACTGAGGCAAAAAAATCAGCTATTAGTATTTCTGTTGAATATGCGGGAAAGGTAACCCCTATCGAGGAAGTAAGCATAGCTTCAAAGCTGCCTGGCAGGGTTGAACTTGTCAAGGCAGATGTCGGAAGTGAAGTCCAGCAAGGGGATCTGCTGTTCCAGCTGGATACCAGATCCGCCAGCGCACAGCTTAGCCAGTCGAAGGCTGCTGTTGACAATGCACAGGCAGGCCTTGTAAAAGCGACCGACTCCTCAATCCTTACGGAGGTCCTAAAGCTTGAAGCAGCAGCTCAGCAGGCACAGCTGCAATACGACGACGCCAAGCGTGGTTATGAGAGGGCACAGGCACTGTACAGCACCGAGGCAGTCTCCAAAAAGGATCTGGAAGGCGTTGAGACCCAGTTTAAAAACGCAGAAATCCAGCTAAAATCTGCCAAGGATAACCTCAAAACATTGAAAGAGAAAACAACCCCACAGATTGCAGCAGTGGCATCAGCCCAACTGGAGCAGGCAAGGGCTTCCTATGAGGCCGCTTCGATTCAGGTCAGCGACTCCTCTGTCACCTCACCGATTGCCGGGGTCGTTTCGATGCGCAATGTTGATGCAGGAGAATTTGTCTCCGGCGGTATGCCTGCTTTTACTATAATAAATGCAAAAACTGTGATCATCACAGTCAGCGTTCCTGACACAACCGTTGAAAAGCTCCATACATGCCAACAGGTTCCGATTAAAATAACAGCACTTCCCAAAAGTGAATTTACAGGCACCATAGACACCATAAGCCCCGCTGCGGATCCTAAAACCCTGGCTTATGCAATCAAGCTCAGACTTGAGAATTCTGATAATCTCATCAAGCCCGGTATGCTGGCCAAGGTGGTACTGCCCCTGGAAAGCAAGAACGGAATACTTACTATGCCAAATGAAGCTATAGTTGTAGAGGATTCCATTCAATACGTTTTTATTGTGAAGGATGGTAAGGTTAAAAAAGTCCGAATCTCAACAGGGCTCTCCAATGAAAAGATCACAGAGGTCATCGAGGGCATTGCTGAAGGCGCCGCAATCATAACCGAGGGACAAAGCTTCCTGAATGACGGAGAACAGGTAGACATTAGCAAATAGGAGGGCATACTGATGAATAAATCCAGAGATGAATATTTGATGAGTGATTCCATATTATTCTATCCCATACAGTACAGCAATTATATAAATTTCATCTATAGTATCGTAGGGGAGGCACATGTACCGAAGGTCTATGTGCTGGCGCTGCTGACCTTAAATAAATTCGGACCTATGCCTATTTCAAGGATTGGGGAGTGGCTAGGCATAGCAAAGCCCAACATGACAGCAATTATAGACGGGCTGATAGAAAAAGACTGGATCAGCAGAAGTACATCTTCAACAGACAGAAGAATAATAAACATTGAAATGACTGAGGCAGGTAAAAAGTATTTAGCTGATATCATTGAAAGGCTATATCCTGTCATGAAAGAGCAATTTGCAAAGCTGACTGATGAGGAAATCGAAAAAATGGTAGCCTCCTTAGAATTCCTTGTGTCTGTAGGCAAGAAGCTTATCAACACTTAGAAATCCAAGTCCCTGAATTACAATATTCCGCTGAATAATAGCATAAAAAGCAATAGAAATGGCATTCCAAACCGGAATGCCATTTCTACTGCTCCTTAAATATGATGCCAGGGAAGTCTTACCTCAGTGATGCTGTGACAACCAACTGTTGTCCCGGATAAATAGTATATGGCGGGGTCAAGTAGTTAAACACGATCAGATTGTTAACATAGGTGCCATATTTCACTGCAAGACGGTAAATTGTATCACCGGGTTTAACAGTGTAAATTATTGCCTCAGGAGGGGACAAGGGGATAAGGATTTTTTGCCCTATATAAATAAGATTAGGGTTAGGTATCTTGTTGAACTTTAATACATTTTCTACAGTGGAGTTGTAATTACGAGAAATAGTATAGAGATTATCACCCGGTACTACTGTATAAGTTAATGTACCAAAATATGCTGTTGGCATAAGTATCACACCTTTTTAATTTAATGATTTATATTATGTTAATTCATATAAAACGGTGCATATTTCATGCTTATAAGCAGCTTCAAGCAAAATTAAAAACACTGCATATCATTGCAGTGTCTCATTTCCATAGTGGTGAACCTAGTGTATTTTAGCTTCTTGCTATTCTATATTCATAGCTGATTTCTACATTGTTTTTTATCATGTTCCACACCGGACAGATAGATTCTTCAGATAGCTTGATAACCCTTTCAAGGTCTGAATCCTCGGCATCCTTAGAAACCAGGTCAAATTCGAGATGAATTTTCTCGAAGGATGTAGGGTGCTGCTCACGCCTGTTACCGCTCACATTGACTTTAAGACCTGATACATCCTTTTTCATCCTTCTCAGTAATAATGTGATTGATGTACCACTGCAAGAAGCAAGACTTATAAGCAATAGCTCCAAAGAAGTATAACCCTCGCCGTCACCAATAGGCGGCGTATAATCCAATATGATTTCAGGATTGGATCTTGATTCCCCTTTAAATTTCACCTTTTCATTTATTAAACTTGCAGTAACCATTAACTGTTCTGACATAATTATAACCTCCTGTTTTTATCTTTCATTAACTTAGATACACATAAAAACAAAAGGTCACAAAACTTTTTATCATTTATGAAAATAATTCTAACGAGTGGTTTGTTATCATTCCTTTCATCTTATCTATGAATTCCTCATAGGACTGACGTTCAGGATAATTATTGTATAACAGGACCACTTTAGAAAGGAAATCAATTTCTGAATTATAGATTTCCTCATAGTTAGTTGTCTTCTGCAGGCTTATACTGGGTATCTGCTCCATTTTATTGTTCTTTATTGCATATGCCACCCAGTTTTTGCAATTGCATGGGTTATCAGGGTTTATATATGAACATTTGTCCTCCATGTTATCCTTCATACTCAATCTTGCGCGATAAACATTCGTTTTCACAGCACCAACAGAAATATCCATTATTGAAGCAACTTCTTCTGTTGATAATTTCAATAATACTTTTAAAACAAAGGCTATTTTTTGTTTTTTAGGTATGCATTTCAGAAACAGCTGGAGACATGATTCTCTCATATCATTTGTTAATACAACATCTTCCACAGAATCCTCAGCTTTAATCATTTCAAAGAAATCATTTTGGCTAATATTCAGTTGGGCTGAAATATCCACAACCGGCAGCCTTTTCTGTTTTTTTATATATCTATAGGAGCAGTTAACCACTATTTTGTACAACCAGGTTGAAATCAGGCTTTTGCCTTGAAACTCATGGCAGGCCTTATAAGCATTCAAAAAAGCCTCTTGAATTACGTCCTCTGCATCTTCTTTTCTTCCGGTAAGTCGATAAGCAGCGGAAAACAGCTTATCATAGTTTTCTTCATATAAATTGTTAAAATCCATATTCATATGTATTCAACTCCTATATATAACTTCCAGAATCATAAACACTTATTAAATGAGCCCTAATTCTCATATGTATATCAAATAAAGCATATCATATTATGGTAATTTTATACAAAGATTTCTATGTACCACATCAATTAATCATTTTAAAAAGTTTACACTTTGGATACTAGAATGTACTGTGCCTAGCACCATATTTTGTTAATATGCTATAATCTCCATATGAGGTAGTCGCAATTGTTTAATTACGTACATCAGCTTATCAACATAATAGGAGGTTTACTATGTGGGAATACAAAACGGAGACATTTGATTCAATTTTTGATAATAAACGTTCTCTAAAAGAAAAATGCAATGCTATTCTTGAAAGATGTGGCGATGAAGGCTGGGAGCTTGTTAACTTTCAATGTGCTGGTGCTTTGGGTTCCATGATGATATTAGTATTCAAAAGAGCCAAATAAAAGCACCTGTGTAATTATGGTGTCAGGGAGCGCAGTTCTAAGTCTGTCCAAATTGTATATAAATATTAAGATTATTATATCTTATGAGAAAAAGGGGGTCGTAAAATGATAAAGAAAATTGGGTTAAAGCAGGCAGGGCTAATATATATTTCAATGAGTATAATAACAATAATTGTTCATTTATTAGTCATATTTCAAATAATGCCTTATACATGGACTAATGGTGGTCGGTCTGCAACATACGAAATTGCACGACAAACATCTATAAATAGCATCCCATATTTTGTGATAGGCTTCCCAATAATCCTAATGGCATGTGGGATTATTCCTGTGAAATGGAATAGTATTACTAAAAAAGTTCTTTCACTTTGGTTATGGATTGGTGTCGCATTAGCTTCCTTGGGCTTCATTATGCAATTGCTTGGAACTCCATTTGAAAAGGGCATTATGAGTTTGGTATGTGCTATTAGTGTTATAACCGGAATACGTTTAGCCATTGAAAAACGTTAATATAGGTTAAGATGATACCGTATTATTCAGATATGAATTTTACGGTATTTTTATATCGCATTCAAGAAACCCAAAATATTATGTAAATAAATTTGCAAAAAATAAAAAACACCGCAATCTCTTGCAGTGTCATAATTTCATTAGTGGTGCGCTTAGAGGGAGTCGAACCCACGGCCTGCGGTTTAGGAAACCGACGCTCTATCCTGCTGAGCTATAAGCGCATTAGTACATTAAAATATTATATCGAAATGACCTTTTTGTCAATCGCAAATTTTGGAACTACCGTGTTTTAGTCATATACAGCATTATATTACCATGATTCGATGTTTTTTATACCTGCGCGCTGAGCTTTCTGTTTTTATCCACACTTGCAACTGCATGGCTACCGAATTCTCTTTTAAGAACACCGCTGCCGCAAGCACTGCAGCACTCGCCGCATAATATGCACTCTGTGTTTTTCATATTGCCCTTCTGAACCGCGCCCATAACATCCAGACTCATTGGACAAGCTTTATTGCACTTTCCACACTTGATGCACTTATCTTTTTTTGCCGTCAAATGGAGAGTAGGTGTATTCAACAAGTCAGTGACCTTGGTTCCGGCAATTGTCAAAATTGACATAGGGCATAAGTAGTGACATACAGCCCTTTTACCCAGAAGCAGCGGCATAATTGCAAGAATTGTTATGAGCACATAATAAAAAATCAGCTTAGCCCAGTGATCTACCGAAACAAAGTTCTCAGTCATATAGAGCATATTGAACTGCTTCTGTCCGCCCATCATCACTAATGGCACTATAATCGCAGATACCCAGACAACACCCAATCCATACTTGAACCACCTGAGCCATGCTATTTGCTTCAGATTCTTGTTGTGAAACTTATCAATGAGCATTTGCAGCCCTCCATAAGGGCATATATACGAGCATGCGGCTCTTCCAGACACCAAGGAGCTCAGCAAGAATATGGTCCAAATGACAAAGGCGCCGCCTATCACCTTTTCAAACAGCCCGGCTATTATTAGGTATGGGGAGAAATAATTCAAGGTTGCAGGCAGTAAAATAAATGATAATAGCAGTATGAACCTTCTGATTTTTTGACTTTTCATAATAACTCTCCTATCTCAATACTATATGTGTTTCAGCGAATAATTAATATCGTCCTAAGCCATTCTTCTAAATGCCTAGATGTATACTATCCCTTTTCATACCCAATGCCTTTGTGATCACCTCTTCTATGGCCTTCATTTTCTCATTCACGGTCTCACGGTCCTTTAAGCATGGATAAATAGCATGCATATAGCCTTGTATACCCAAGAGAAGTATCTGTGTTACCTCTTTATATGAATCCAATACAAAACATCCTTCTTTTATGCCCTGTTCAACTATGTTAAGTACTACAGGATAAAATTTCTCATGAAATTTCTCTTGAAGTTTGTTATGCATATCATTATCCTGAGTGTTATCCAGATGCTCTGTCATATTCTGCTTTCCAACACCTGAAAGCAAGGCCAGCCTTAATACGCTTTGGAGCTTTTGCTGTGCATCCATGTCAGTCTTTTCTGCTATTAAGTTCAAGTTTTGCGTTATCCCGTCAAGACTTCTCTCTAAAGTTTGATTCAACAGGTCCTCTTTTGAATTAAAATAATAATAAAAGGTTCCCTGTGCCACTCCCACTTTTTTCACAATATCACTGACAGCTACATTTCGGAATCCCTTTTCAGAAAACAGCACTTCAGCTGTATTCATGATTTCTGCCTTACGTTCTTCAGGGTCCTTTGTTATTCTCGCCAAAGCAATCGCCTCCATTTGTTATTCTTATAATATCACACTGACTGACAATCAGTCAACAATTATCAGAAAAAATTGCGGGGACTTGCACCCCCGCTGCATTAATTCTATATTCTAAATAAACAGCAGCATGCTTACCGCCATCACTGCCATACCGGCTACAAGACCATATGTGGCCAAGTGAGGCTCGCCATATTCTCTCGCAGTAGGCAGCAGCTCGTCCAGAGATATGAACACCATTATACCTGCTACAAGTGCAAACATTATCCCTAATACTTTATCACCCATTATAGGCATAAGGAATAAAAATGCCAATAGCGCTCCAACAGGCTCTGACAAACCCGAAAGCAGTGAGTATACAAATGCTTTCCGCCTACTTCCTGTAGCACAGAAAATCGGTACCGATACTGCAATACCCTCAGGTATATTGTGTATTGCTATTGCTATTGTTATTGCAATACCTAGCTGTGGATCCTTTAGAGCCGCTATAAAGGTAGCTATCCCTTCAGGGAAGTTGTGTACTGCAATTGCCACCGCTGTGAAAATGCCCATCTTCATTAGGCTTTTCTTACATTCTGGCTTTTCTGCGGCATATTCACCCATTTCTTCCACCCTTCTCGTCTCATGAGGGTTTTCAAAGGAGGGTATCAGCTTATCTATTACAGCGATTAATAATATACCTCCGAAAAAGGATGCTGCAGTTATCCATCCCCCTGTCAGCTTACCCATTGATGCTATAAGCATCTGATTGGCCTGAGGATATATATCCACCAGTGACACGTATATCATTACCCCTGCGGAAAAACCCAAAACCCCAGATATGAGTTTGGTATTCGTCCTTTTTGTAAAGCGAGCCATAAGACTTCCTAATCCTGTGGAAAGACCCGCAATAAGCGTCAATCCAAAGGCTACAAAAATTGAATGCATATCCATAGCTATAACCCCCTCTTTTTCCAAAAGAACTATGCTCAAAACCAGTTTCTCAGCATATAAAGTAGTAATCAGGTGTTTTGCATTTAGACAATTACATTATTTGATTCAAATTATGCAAAACACTTCCTTGATTTTATTGAATTCGCAGTATGCCCCATGTAATACCCTAAGTGCGTTCAATATGTTTATATTCTGCCTTCCTTACCCGTTCTTCTCCTGTGCATATTTCTAGTTCAATATACGCAGTTGTCCAAATTAGGTTACTATCTTTTGGAGGCAATGTTTAAATATAGTTTAATTGATGTTGTTCCCTGCAGAATTAGAAATTCTTTATGTAAAGTGGCACTTGTCCCAAAGATATTATAATATATATTAAGCATAAAAGATATTTATCAATCTATTTCCAAGTTAATTTAGTGTAAATTCTGCACGACTTATGCAGGAATCTGGGGCTTTTTGGCAGAATTTATTATATAACATTCTTGAGAACCGCCAAGGTATTTATACTCCTAGCGCTAGAGCCGTATACCAGGAAGCATCTATGTATAATATGGAGGTAAATGCATGATAAAGAACTATATCCTTGATACAAATGTGCTGGTACACGACCCTTATTGTATCTCCAATTTCCAGGATAACAATGTAATAATCCCGATCATGGTAGTTGAAGAGCTGGACAGTCTGAAAAAAAGGGAGGGTATGATAGGTTTTCACGCAAGAAGTGCTGCAAAAGAAATAAACAAACTTCGTGAATACGGCAGTCTAAGTGAGGGAGTTAGCTTACCCGGCGGTGGCATGCTCAAGATTGAACTGGATCATCTGGATACTATGGTGTTGCCGGATGGTTTGGACATTTCCAAGAATGACAACAAAATACTTGCTCTTACGAAAAATCTCCAGAAGGAGAATACTGAACAACCGACAATTCTTGTCACCAAAGATGTCTACATGGCTATCAAAGGTGACAGTCTGGGCATCACAGTACAGGATTATGAAAATGATAAAGTCACCGTTGAATCAATATACAACGGTTATACCGAGCTGATGCTCTCCTCCAAAGATATCGAGAAGATTTTCAAGGATGGTCTGAAGCTGCCAACACAGCTTGATCAGACTATTTATCCCAACGAGTTTATTCATATAAGAAGCAGTGATACGTCAAGTCATGAAGTTCTCACTATTTTTAATGGTGACAAAATAGTACCGCTCAAATATGCCAATAGTTCTGCCTGGGGTCTAGTCCCAATAAACAGGGAGCAGAAAATGGCCTTTGAGCTCCTGATGGATAACAATATCCATTTTGTAACCCTTGCAGGGGGCGCCGGTTCAGGCAAAACCATCCTCTCAACCGCAGTAGCCCTACAGAAGGTCATCGAAGAAGAGATTTTCAGGAAGATCGTCCTTGTAAAGCCCGTTGTGCCGGCTGGCAACGATATTGGCTTCCTTCCGGGCACAGAGGAAGAAAAGCTAAAGCCTTGGATGGGTTCCTTCTATGATGCTGTAGACAATCTGTTCGGCAACAGGTACAGGCGCAAGGAAAAGGGGAATAAGTCAGACAGCTCAGCCAAGCCCGCCTTTACTGTGGATTCCTTTATTGATGACTACAGACAGCACGGAATTATCGAGACCAAGACCTTTACCTATATGAGGGGAAGAACACTGTCAGATGCTCTTGTAATAGTCGATGAAGCGCAGGAGATCACTCCTCATCTTGCCAAGATGATGCTGACCCGTGCGGGCTTCGGAGCCAAATTTGTATTCCTGGGCGATCCAACAGACAGCCAGATAGACAATGTTCTAGTGGACGCTCGGTCAAACGGATTGGTTTATACTATTGAGAAAATGAAGCCCTTCCCCATTACCGGACATGTGACACTGAACAAGGTTGAGCGAAGTCCATTGGCTCAAATTGCAGAAAGATATATGTAGCTTTTGTTGGACTCTTGATTAACTATCAAGAGTCCTTTATCATTATATATAGGACTATTTATGTATGGGGGCATTATTATGAATTATAAAAGACTGCTGGAGCTTATACTTCTAAACCTTGACGAAGGAATCATAGTCACAGACGCAAAAGCAAATATAACCTTTTACAAAGAGCCTGCCACCAATATTGGAGGTATCGACTCCCATACAGCTATTGGCAAAAACATACTTGATGTTTTTCCCGACCTTACACCTGAGACAAGCACCTTCTACAGTGCAATAAAAAATAACAAGCCAATAATTGAGCATATACAGCATTATACCAATTATCAAGGGAAAAAGGTTTCTACTGTGACCTCTACCATCCCAATATCCGAAAACGGAGAGATTGCAGGCTGCTTTGAAATCTTCAAGGACCTTACCCAAGTGGTGGATTTGTCCGAAAAGATCATGCACCTTCAGGAGCAGCTTTATAAAAGCAGCGCAGAAAAAAAGGAGTACAATGAGAGCGGCGCAAAATACACCTTTGATAACATAATTGGAAACAGTATTCCATTAGTAGCTCTTAAAGAAAAGGCAAGACGGATAGCCAAAAGCAATTCACCGATATTGGTGTATGGAGAGACCGGCACAGGCAAGGAGCTCTTGATACAGGCAATCCATAATGCAGATCCCAAAAGGAGAAATAAACCCTTTATAGCTCAGAACTGTGCAGCTCTTCCCTTCAGTCTTCTTGAGTCGATCCTCTTCGGAACAGCAGCTGGCAGCTTCACAGGAGCAAAGGACAATCCCGGGCTTTTCGAGCTTGCTCATGGGGGAACCCTTTACCTGGATGAAGTGAACTCTCTTAACATAGAGCTTCAGGCCAAGCTTCTCAGGGTTATACAGGATGGAGTTGTTAGAAGGGTTGGAGCTTCAAAGACCAAGGACGTGGATGTGAGGATAATTGCATCAACAAATGAGCCTCCCTCTGAGCTGGTAGAAAAAAAGCTGCTTAGGGAGGATCTATATTACAGGCTCAATGTCATATATTTGGAGTTGCCGCCTTTAAGAGAAAGGCGTGAGGATATCCGAATACTTATCCGCTATTTTATTGACCGTAATAATGAACAGCTGGGCAAAAGAGTCACAGGTGCTTCCCCCGAGACCATGAAGGTCTTCGAAGAATACTCCTGGCCGGGAAACATAAGGGAGCTGGAGCATCTTGTGGAAAGCACCATGAATCTTATAGACAAGGATACTATTGACCTTGAGGATATTCAGTACTACTTCGATAAAAGACTGAAGCTTGCAGCTATGGACTCAGAGCTCATCTCTGAGGATACTCCCTTGGGGGATCTGAATGATGCCATTAATAAATATGAGAGAAAACTATTGGTCAAAGCCCTTAAGGCTTCCAAGGGCAACATCTCTTTGGCAGCTAGGACTCTCGGACTGCCAAAGCAAACGATGCATAACAAAATTAAAAAGCATGATATTCGACTTACAAAAGAAATCGAATAGTACCATTTTAGGTACTTCGTATTAAATAAAGTACACAAACGTACCGTTTTTGGTGCGTTTATTTTTTACAGCTAAACTAACGGCACAACTGCAACGCTTGTGTACTAGGAAATCATGGCATGTAAATTGCAATGTAATCTATTGTATGAGTGAGGTGATAATTTGTACGAGGGAAGAGTTTTCAACATTCAAAAATATTCAATACATGACGGACCAGGTATACGCACTACAGTATTCCTTAAGGGCTGCCCCCTGTCCTGCATCTGGTGCCACAATCCCGAGAGTCAGGCCTTTGGTCCTGAGATTATGCTATACAGCAAAAGATGCATAGGCTGCGGCAAGTGCTTGGAGGTCTGCAAGCAGATACCTTTGCTCGACAGAGAAAAGTGCACTTCCTGCGGCAGCTGTGCTGAGGTCTGCTATGCTAAGGCAAGGGAAGCTGTCGGCAAGCTGATGACAGTACAGCAAGTCATAGCGCAGCTTGAGAAAGATAGTATCTTTTATGATGAATCCGGTGGTGGTGTCACCTTTTCCGGAGGAGAGCCGCTTTCGCAGCCGGAATTCCTGCTGGAGCTGCTGGCTCAGTGCAAGAAAAGAGAATATCATACTGCCATTGATACAAGCGGCTACGGGTCTCCTGAAACAATAAAGGCAGTAAGCAGTATGACAGACCTTTTCCTTTATGACCTTAAGCTTATGGATGATGAAAAGCATATGAGATATACAGGAGTGTCCAATAAGCTGATACTGGAGAATCTCAAGACCATATCACAGCTTGGCAGCAGGATTTTTATAAGGATACCACTGTTGCCGGGCATCAATGATGATGATAGCAATATCAAGGCAACTGCGGAGGTTATACAAAACACTCGCGGAATTGAACAAGTCAATATTTTGCCTTATCATAATATTGCAGCGGACAAATATAATAGACTGGGAAAGCAAAGCAGCCTAATGGACATTCCTGTACCTGACACAGAGTGTGTGGAGTCCATCGCCGGAAAATTCTCAGCCTATGGAATTAAAGTAAAGATTGGAGGATAACCCATGAACGATAGAGTGAGGATATTACGGCAGAAGAGCATTGACGCAGTGCCTACCATGTCCTTGGAGAGAGCCGAGATAGTAACGGACACATATAAAAAGCATGCAGGCAAAGTATCTATTCCGGTACTTAGGGCATTGGCCTTCAAGGCCTTAATGGAGAATAAGACCATCTGCATCAATGAGGAGGAGCTTATTGTCGGTGAAAGAGGCCCTTCCCCCAAGGCAACTCCTACATACCCGGAGCTGTGCTGTCATACCGTGGAGGACTTCGATGTAATTGACAAAAGGCAAAAGATATTCTTCAGAGTAAGCGAAGAGGCCAAGGAAATACAAAAGACGGAAATAATACCCTACTGGCAGGGTAAGTCCATGAGAGACCTTATGTTTGGCCAAATGACTCAAGAATGGCAAGACTGCTATAACAGCGGTATATTCACCGAATTCATGGAGCAAAGGGCTCCCGGACACACTGTTGGAGATGGCAAGATATATAAGAAAGGCTTCCTGGGCTTTAAGAAGGATATCGAAAACCAGCTTGCAGCTATCGATTTTGTAAATGACATGGATGCTTACAGCAAACAGGAAGAGCTAAAAGCCATGAGCATCTGCGCAGATGCAATAATAAGCTTTGGAAAACGCCATGCTGAAAAAGCCCTGGAGCTGGCAGCGAAAGAAAGCAGTCCCCTGAGAAGGAAAGAGCTTGAGCAAATTGCAGAGGTCTGCTCCCATGTACCTGCCAACGCTCCGAGAAATTTCTGGGAAGCTTTACAGATGTACTGGTTTGTGCACCTGGGCGTAATTACAGAGCTCAACACCTGGGATGCTTACTGCCCGGGAAGGCTGGATCAGCACCTCAATCCATTTTATAAGAAGGGCACCGAAGAAGGCACCCTTACACCCGAGGCAGCAGAGGAATTGCTCCAATGCTTCTGGGTAAAATTCAACAATCAGCCTGCTCCGCCAAAGGTAGGTATAACCCTTCAGGAAAGCGGCACCTACACTGATTTCGCCAACATCAACAGCGGAGGCATGAAGTCAGACGGCTCAGACGGGGTCAATGATGTGACCTATATGATCCTCGATGTTATAGATGAGATGCGTCTGCTGCAGCCCAGCTCAAACATACAGTTAAGCAAAAAGAATCCGGACAGGTTCTTGAAGAGGGCTTGCAGGATTATAAGCAAGGGCTGGGGTCAGCCTTCGATATTCAATGCTGACTCGGTAGTTGAGGAGCTTGTCCGTCAGGGCAAGACTGTAGAGGATGCCCGAGACGGCGGAACCAGCGGTTGTGTCGAAGCAGGTGCCTTCGGTAAGGAAGCTTATATACTCACCGGATATTTCAATCTGGTAAAAGTACTTGAAATAACTCTCAATAATGGAACCGACCCCAGAACAGGCAAAAAAATCGGCCTGCAGACAGGAGATGCCAAGGAATTCAAGAGCTATGAAGAGCTGATGGATGCTTTTAAGCAGCAGCTGCATCATTTTATTGAAATAAAAATCAGGGGAAACAACGTGATAGAGAAGCTCTATGCAGACCTTATGCCGTCCCCCTTCCTCTCGATTATGACTGACGACTGCATAAAGAGCGGAAAGGATTACAACGCAGGAGGCGCAAGATACAACAACAACTACATCCAGGGTGTGGGAATAGGAACCCTGACAGACAGCTTTGCTTCAATAAAAAAGCATGTGTTTGAAAATAAGACATATACAATGGCCGAGTTCCTGGAGGCTCTTAACAAGAATTTCGAAGGCAGCGACCGTTTGAGACAGCTTATAATGAACAATACCCCAAAGTATGGCAATGATGATGATTATGCTGATGATATAATGAAGGAGCTTTTCGATGCGTATTACAACGAAGTAAATGGAAGAAAGACAGTAAAGGGCGGAACCTATAGGATAGATATGCTGCCAACTACCTGCCATGTATACTTCGGCTCCGTGACCGGCGCAACACCGGATGGAAGAAGGTCCGGTCAACCTCAGTCGGAAGGCATTTCACCGGTTCAGGGCTCTGATGTGTATGGACCAACAGCAGTAATAAAATCGGCCGGAAAAATGGATCACATAAAAACCGGCGGCACTCTTTTGAATATCAAATTCACCCCAGACCTGGTGCAGAACGAGGAAGGAATCGATAGGCTGTCTCAGCTTGTAAGAAGCTACTTCAAGCTGGATGGCCACCATATACAGTTTAATATAGTAAGCGCCGATACACTAAGAAGGGCGCAGAAAAATCCCGAACAGAATAAAGACCTTATAGTTAGGGTAGCCGGTTACAGCGACTACTTCTGCGACCTGACGGAGGCCCTTCAGGAAGAGATAATCACAAGAACTGAGCACAAAAGCTTTTAGCTATACATTTCGCGAAAAACATTTACATAATTAATTCAGATTTCGCGTAAATGTTACTTTGATTTCATTGAATTCGCGCTATACCCTGATGGAATACCTTAAGCGCGTTCAATATAAGAAAGGGGTAAATACAATTGACGATTAATGAAAGAATTTCAAGTCTCAGAAAACTTATGCAAGAGAAAAGTATCGATGCCTTCATAGTTCCCAGCTTCGATGCACATCTGAGCGAGTACGTACCGGAGCATTGGAAGGCAAGGCAGTGGATATCCGGCTTCACAGGCTCTGCGGGAACTGTAGTTGTGACACAGCAGGAAGCTGGCCTATGGACTGACGGAAGATATTTTCTGCAAGCTGAGAAGCAGCTTGAGGGTTCTGAAGTAAAGCTCTTCAAAATGGGGCAGCCCGGTGTTCCTACATATATTGATTGGATCAGCCAGGTGCTTCCGGTATACGGAATAGTCGGTTTTAACGGAAAATCCATGTCAGTGGCACTTTATATGGATATGGTAAAAGCATATAAATCCAAGAAGCTGTCCTTTGAAACTAGCTACGACTTTATAGGTCAGTTATGGGCAGACAGACCGGCAATCCCTCAGGTTCCTATCTTCACCCATGATGTAAAATATGCTGGAAAATCAAGAACTGAAAAGCTTAGTGAAGTGCGTCTGGAAATGAAAAAGCTCAACGCAGGCTATTACCTGCTTTCAGCCTTGGAAGATATTGCATGGCTTTTGAATATCAGAGGCGGAGATGTCCCCAACACCCCTGTGGTTACAGCCTACGTACTGGTATCGCAGACCGACTGCCAGCTTTTTATTGATCAAAGCAAGGTATCTGGTGACGTTAAAGCGGAATTAGCTGCAGACAATGTTGAGGTGCTTGACTATGAATTGATTGAGAATGTCCTTACTTCTATAAAAGGTGAGGGTGCAATAACTATAGACCCGGAGAAATCAAACGTATGGCTATATAAGTCAGTACCTGCAGCTTTTGAAATAATCCAGGAGCCTAACATAACTACAAATCTGAAGACCCTTAAAAACAGCACAGAGGTTAAAAACCTGAGAAACTCACACATCAAAGACGGAGTTGCCCTTGTGAAGTTCCTCATATGGCTTGACAACAACTTAGGAAAAGAGACCATTACAGAAATAACCGTTGATGAAAAGCTGAAGGAATTCAGACTTCAGCAGGAGCTCTCCATGGGGCCGAGCTTTGATACCATAGCAGGCTACAAGGATCATGCTGCAATGATGCATTACAAGGCTGTACTAGGAATTGAATACACTCTTGAAAAAGAAGGCATGCTTCTTATTGATTCAGGCGGACAGTATATGGATGGCACTACTGATACGACAAGAACAATTGTGCTGGGCACACTTACTCCAGAGCAGAGAAAGGATTTCACACTCGTGGTTAAAGCTCATATTGGGCTGGCGACTGCTAAGTTCCTCCACGGCTGTACCTGTACTCATCTGGATATTCTGGCAAGAAGGCCCATATGGGAAGAGGGCTTGGATTATCGCTGCGGCACAGGCCACGGTGTGGGCTTCCTGCTTAGCGTCCATGAAGGTCCTCAGGGCTTCAAACGGGCTCCAATTATAAATACAGTAGTACTTGAGCCAGGCATGATATTGACCAACGAACCAGGAATATACAAGGAAGGCCTGCATGGTGCACGCACTGAGAATACCCTGCTGGTTGTAGATGACTTCGAGACAGAATACGGCAAGTATATGAAGTTTGATACTATTTCCTTCTGTCCAATAGACTTGGATGGCCTTGATGTTGACTTGCTCACACAGCAGGAAAAGGCTTGGCTCAACAGCTACCACACAGAAGTTTATGAGAAGCTGTCACCAGCACTCAATGATGCGGAGAAAGTTTGGCTTAAGCACGAGACCAGGGCGATTTAAAGTAATACCGAGTACTTTGCTCGGTGAGGTTATTGAAGATACAGCGCTAATATAGAAGACATGTATAGCACAGTAGCAGTATACACCCCTTGATGGTACTAAGTAACTGCGCCTAAGAAAAGTCTAACGCCTTCCAAAGGCCATCCTTGGCCCTGGAAAGCTTGCTTCGGCATCGTGCCTTGCATACGACTTTTCTAAGGCTACGTTACTAAGTACCATTGACAAGGCTTGTATAAGCTTCTTTAGCTATACATGCCTTCTTTATTTGTATCCACCATTATTCTGGCTGCGAAGTTACGAAGCATTTTCACTCAAGCTGACTGAGCATAATTTCTCGGCTTTTTTCTATAGTTCCTCAATAATACGGTTTCTTTCTTCCTCTATGCTTTCGCTCTTGTTTTGTACATCTCTAAGTTTTCTGTTAAGTTCTGTCATTATGCTGTCTATGTTCTCTTTCATCCTGAATGCATTATTCAGGGAATCATTGATTTTGGACTGTACAATCCAGTCAGAAATGAGGCCATCAAAAAAGTAGTCCGCAAAGGTTTCGAAGGAACCAATATTCACATTCAAATCTATATATGTGCTGACGTCCTCCAGCTCATGCTTGAAATCTCGTAAGAGCTGTTGTACACTGTAGGCGTGGCTCTGTGCCTCATCTATCCTTGAATGCTTGACTGCTGTGGCTAGGAAACCCCCGCCAAGCATATCCCATGTACCCCAGTTGCCTGCACTCTCAAGGGAGGATATCATGCTTTGCAGCTTCTCTTTTACGCTGCTGCCTGCATATATTGCCTCATTAAGCTCTTTCGTACTGGCTTTAAGCCTCGTAAGCTCATCGGTCAAATCCATTAGCTTGCTAGCAGCTTCACCTTCATGTTGAAGTATGTAGCTTTCCTTTTCTCTCATAATACTTTCATACTGCTCTTCAATTCCCTCATAGGCAGCCAAATCTCTTACAAGCCTGGCTATGTCAATATCCAAATCCTTAATGGTCTTCTGAGCTTCGTCATATCTAAGCTTTGCTGCAAGGAACTCCTGTCTCTCCTTATCCAGCTGTTCCTCTTTGCTGCCGAGTATCGTATGAAAAAGCCCTGTTAGGCTCAAGGACTCAAGCTTTCTTAAATCGCCGCCCTCCTTTTCCATAACAGCACTAAGCTCTCTTAGCTTCTCAGTCGTATTTGCCAGAGCATCCCGGTTCTTCCGGAGGATACTTTTCAGCTTATCCCTTTCTCTGAGCTTCAAGCCCACTTCTATGAGCTGTCCATTCAATTTCTCTAATATAATAACCCCGTCCTTTCACTCTAAATTACATTAACCCTCTTATACTTATTTTAGCCCAAAATATCTCCTCTAGAAATATATTTTATATGCATAATGAAGTATAATCCTATTATATGGTACATTTCAGTCAAACTATTACAAAGGGGATTGAACATAATGAAGTATAACTTTGATAAAAGTATAGATCGGCTAGGCACCAGCTCAGTTAAGTGGGACTATTTGAACAGGGTTTTCGGTAATTCAGATGTACTCCCAATGTGGGTGGCGGATATGGATTTTGAAGTGCCACAGCCGGTGATTGATGCTGTTGTAAAAAGAGCTCAGCATGGGATATATGGTTATACCGAGAAGCCTGACTCCTTCTATTCTTCCATAGCAAGCTGGCTGGAGAAAAGACATGGCTGGCATATAAGCAAGGATTGGATATCAGTATGCCCCGGAGTTGTTCCCGCAATAAGCCTCAGCGTGCTCTCCTTTACAGAGCCTGGTGATAAAGTGCTGGTGCAGACCCCTGTTTATTACCCCTTCTTTTCATCAATAGAAAGTAATGACAGGATCATTGTGAATAATCAGCTGAAGCAGGAAAACGGCAAGTATTTTATCGACTTTGAAGACCTTGAGTCCAAGCTGGGAAGAGGGGTAACAGCCATGATACTTTGCAGCCCTCATAACCCTGTAGGACGAGTTTGGAGCAGGGAAGAGCTTGGGAAGGTTGGGGAGCTGTGCCTAAAGCATAATGTGCTGCTTATTTCCGATGAAATACATTCTGACCTTGTTTATGCCGGCAACCTGCATATACCTATTGCTTCGATATCCGAGGAGCTTGCACAGCGCACAGTAACCTGTATAGCTCCCAGCAAGACCTTTAATATAGCAGGTCTGGCAACCTCTATAGCGATCATGCAGAACGAGGATTTGCGAAAAAAGTTTAATGATACTATAAAATGTCTTGGTATAGAAATGAGCAATTTATTTGGCATAACCGCACTGGAAGCTGCCTACACCAATGGATATGAATGGCTGGACCAGCTTCTGGCTTATCTTGAAGGTAATGTTGATTTGCTGATGGATTATTTTGAAAGCAACATACCCGGAATAAAAGTTTCAAGACCCGAGGGCACTTACCTGATATGGCTTGACTGTAGAGAGCTTGGAATGAATCAGAAGGATTTGGTAAGCTTCTTTATAAATAAAGCCCATGTAGGTTTAAATGATGGAGCTGTTTTCGGAGCTGGCGGAGAAGGCTTCATGAGAATGAATATAGCCTGCCCCAGAAGCTTGCTGGCAGAAACGCTTAATCGTATAGAGCAGGCAGTAAAGGATAGATAGAAAAAAAAGCTTATCAGATTATTAGTCTGATAAGCTTTTTAGTTACCTGAATATTTTATCCCTATACTTCTCCAGAAGAACCAGCAGCGGATACCCTATGAAATAACAGGATATCAACTCCCCCAAAGCCACCCATCCAATGGTTATTAAAAGTGGCAGCTGGTAGAGATAGTTCAGCATATACCCTATAATAATTCCGTTTGCTATAACAGGTGGCAGCGGCACCAGCCACTTTGCCGGCATTTTGTAAGAAAGGTATGCGGCTATAAGTGTTGCTGTACTTCCAAAGATTACATCGATCATTCCACCTGGGCCAAAGAAGTTTGCTACTATGCAGCCTACAAAAAGTCCAGGAATCGCAGCCGGTGTAAAGAAAGGCAGTATGGTCAGCGCTTCGGCAAACCTAATTTGTATCTGCCCATAGCTAAGCGGTGCAAATGCAATGGTCAGCACTGCATATATTGCCGCTATGAATGCAGCATGCACCCAGTATCTGTTCTTATTCATCTTAATACCCCCTAGTTTTATTTTAAGTCAGGATGGTTACGAACTGACTGTATTCCCAATTATATTCTCTGTATGGCTTGATTGTCAAGGATATTGCCATTCTCATCTAATAAATTGACTCAAGAATCTGCTGTTGCAAACCCTTGAGTCCGGCGGAAATTATTCAGTTTACTGCCTTTTATATATCCGATTCCCATACAAGCCTTCAGCAACCCATAGCAGCACGACTAATGTGGCAAAATCCAACATTCCGCTATGCAGCATACTATAGCTGCCCAGTCGCTGAGATACCCCGGCCTTTTCTGCTATGAATTCAAGTGCTAACGTAATAAGCGTGAACAATATTACGTTTAGGAGTTTTCGGTTGAACCCAGGCTTCATGTAGTGTATATATACTATTGCCGCTCCGCCCCCCCACAGCAAGTGAAATAAAGGAGCGCCCAAAACGTTGACCAATGGGTTGTTATACTGATACAGATTAAGAGAAGTGATATAAACATCAACTGCTGTTAATCCTATTATTCCCAATACAGCAACAGGAATTAGTTCCTTGATGCGTTTTGGCTTAATAAATATGAGCACATACATCCATGTAACCACAAAATAAAATAAATGTGTATATCTAAGTATTCCCATTATATTCTCACCTCACAAATATAATGAGGCAATTTGTTAAAAACTATGCAAGCCCATATAATGCTTTTGCTTCATAAGCATTGTACTTTACTTAGCCGGACAATCAGTTTATAGATCACATATCCTAATATCACACCTGCCATATTGAGTATGATGTCATCTATATCAAATACACCCACTCTGAATATCAGTTGTGCCGCTTCAGCCGATAGAAGGAATACCATAGAAAATACGACAGTGGCTGTCAGCTTTCTTTTCATTCCCAGCACTACAGGCAGCAAGATACCGAGGGGTATGAACGCCGCAATGTTTCCAAACAGATTATATACCCAAACCTCTAACTCAAAGTACTTGAAATTTATAATAAGGTTTAGTATTGTCTTAAAGGGAATCAGGTTATACTCCGGCAATGCACTATATGAGCGATAGTAAGAGCCGTAAGCGTAGAAAAACATGCGCCAGGATATAAACATCAAATAGATGCAAAGCAGCACACAAGCTAAAGTTTTAAAGAATCTAGTCAATGAGTTTCTTTTATCCATAGCATCCCGACCGCCTATCCCTTTATCTCCATACTTAGGAGCCCTGATTTCATCACTGTCTTTCGTATAATAGGATTATACATAAAGGGCGACTTCAGGTTTTTGATAAGAATATTTCTCTTAAGTGAAGCAGTGTTCTTTTTATACTCCCCTGCGAAGGCTTCCAGCCCGTTCTCTAAGCTTTGAGCCAAAGCAAGGGCACTTCTCATGGAGTAGCTCATACCCTCTGCTGAGCTTGGGCTTATCCAGCCTGCCGCTTCGCCAACAAGTGCAATTCGGCCTTTCCCCGGGCATATCTGTTCCAGCTTAGTAGGCCTGTAAATGAAAGCCCCTTTGGTTTTTATGCTTTCACCAAATTTATAGCCATATTTGCTTAGCTTTTCTTTTAGGAGATTAAACTTTCCCCATACATTCTCTCCATAGGGAATTGCTGTTCCCACTAGCAAGCAATCCTCTTTTGGTATTGTCCATGAGTAGAAATCTGTTATTTCACTATCAAATATTGATGAAAAGTACGGCAATGCATTATCAACCTTAAGCCATTCCTGTATGGAAGCATAAAGCTTTGGAGCACTTTCACCGGGAAATGCCTGTTTCCTTAGTGTTGAAGCGGCACCATCTGCTCCCACAAGCAGGTTTGCATATTCCACATATTCCTTACCATTTTGAATATAGGTTACTTTGAATCGGCCATGCTCCTCTTCATATCTCTTAAACAAACAGCCGCATCTGATATCTACTTCCTCTGGAATCAATTTAACCATCCACTGATCGAAGCTCTCCCTGTCAACGTTTATGTAGTGTCTCTGGTAGTACCTTTCAATGGAGTTCTGCATATCAATTGTTCTTACAGTAAAAAGCTGTGGCCCAACCAATGCTTCCTTCGGCACTCCCAGGCCCAGAGTCGCAAGCATACGCTGAGCATCCGGCGCAATAAGCCCGCCGCAGCATTTTTCAAAGGTCTTCCTCAATGATGCATCCAGCAGCTGCCTTTTATCTAAAAGAAGCACTTTGCAGCCTTTTCCAATCAGCCTTGCCAGGGTAGCCCCAGAGGGTCCTGCACCTATAATCATTACATCAAACATCGAATATACCTCTCTCCATTAACATTCTTCTGTCAATAATAATTTTATTACAGACAGTGGAAATATTCCATTGGTTATTATAGTAAAAGATAAACTAGTACTCTGTAACACTTAACCCTTGCATTACTCGGCGAGGAAAATTTTCGCATGACAAGGCGGAGGATTGAGTAATACTGGCAGTATTACGAATGACGACAACGCAGTCATACGGAAATTTAACCGGCGATAATGTAAGGAATTAGGTGTTACAGAGTACTAGACAGGGTAATATATAACAAGACTCACCTTTGCAAGCTTATTGCCGGAATTATGATAGGTATGTGGTTTGTCGGCCTTGAACCTGATTGAGCCTCCCTCTTTTATAGCAAATTCCTGCTCATTTACCCTTATCGTCAATTCCCCATCGAATACAGTGATAAACTCCTGTGTACCCTCCTGATGAGCGTCAGCGCTTAGATATCCGCCTTTCTCAATTTCCACAGTATATACCTCAAATCGCCGTCCTTCCTCATAGGGGAAGTATGGATAAAGTCGATACTTGCCATTATCCTCAATCAGCGGTTCTATTTCACTCCGGTCTATGATAACAGTATCCTGCTGTGGAGTGTTGATAAGCGAGGTGAAGGAAATTTTTAAGCCGTTAGCTATTTTCCAGACAGTAGTTATAGTTGGGTTTGATTCCCCTCTCTCTATCTGCCCAAGCATACTCTTACTAACACCGGTAAACTCTGCAACCTTATCCAAGCTTAATTTTTTTTCTTCACGGATGCTTCTTAAGTTTCTTGCAACTACTTCATTTAAGTTTTCCAAAAATATATTCCCTCCTCCTCTGTACTTTATAACGCACATATTGTATAATTATAACGTACACACAGTATAACGCACTTTATGTATAGTATATCATATTTTCGGAGGTCAATGAGATGATTAACTTGGTTCCTTTTCTTTCATATGTGTTTGTAACTACCTTTACCCCAGGTCCTAATAATATTATGTCAATGACTAATGCTAATCGGGATGGCTTCAAAAGGACAATCAATTTCAATTTTGGCGTGTTTGCAGGATTCGTTGTCATTATGCTGGCATGCAGCTATTTCAATCTGCTATTGTTCAACCTGATACCAAGGATAAAAATATTTATGGGCATCATAGGATCCGTGTATATGATTTACCTGGCCTATAAGATTTTCACCAGCAAGCATGCCGAAGGAGAAAGCCACAGCACCTATATGAATTCATTTCTTACGGGATTTATGCTTCAGTTTGTCAATCCAAAGGTAATACTATACGGAATAACTGCTATCTCCAGCTTTATCATACCCTATTACAATACACATGCTGCACTGATTTTGTTTTCACTCCTTCTGGCTTTTGTGGGTTTTGTTTCAACAACTTGCTGGGCTTTGTTCGGTGCACTTTTTCAAAAATTCTTGTCAAAATACAGAAAAGCCTTCAATATCACTATGAGTCTCTTGCTATTATATAGTGCCATAGCAATTTTCGAAATGATTCTGTAGTGTAAATCTGCGCGGTCCTCATAAATCTTATTTTGTATGAGCAGCCAATTATTAAGCTGCTTTTATTTTTTTGCAGCCAAGCACTTTATTGGCTTGACATAAATTTAACAAACTATTATAATTATATATGCCTTGTATACAATATACACATATTTTGATATAATAATTTTGTTTATAGGAGTTGTTATTATGATAATTCAGGTTTGTATCGGAAGCGCTTGTCATTTAAAGGGTGCATATAACGTCATAAATAGTTTTCATCAGCTTATCAGTGAAAAAGGTCTTGGGGATAAAGTAACTTTGAAAGCAGCTTTCTGCCTGGGCCACTGTACCGGCGCTGTGTCAGTGCAGGTTGATGATGGTCCTGTGCTTTCAGTATGCGACAGAACTGTTGGTCAATTCTTTGATGAGCATGTCGCTGGGAGGTTTTAATATTGAACCTCATAAATTTCTCCAAAGCGAACTGCAAGAATTGCTATCGATGCCTTCGCTCCTGTCCTGTAAAAGCAATTCAAATAAAGGATGAGCAGGCTAACATAATTGAAGACCGATGCATTGCCTGTGGGCAGTGTCTGGCAGTCTGTCCTCAGGACGCACGAAATATCAGAAGCGATCTTAACCAAATTAAAGCTTATATTGCAGAAGGCAAAACTGTTATAGCAAGTCTTGCTCCCAGCTTTTCCGGAGCTTTTGAAATGACTGACCCCGCTCAGATGGCTGCGGCATTAAAACAGCTTGGTTTTTCTATTGTTGAGGAAACGGCCGCTGGGGCTGATGTCGTAACTATGCTCTATAATAAGTATTTGGAACAAAGTGACCGGACTAATCTTATTACTACCTGCTGTCCTTCTGCCAACTATTTGATTGAGAAGTACCACCCTTCTCTTATCCCGTTTATGCTGCCTATTGCATCCCCTATGCTGGTCCACGGAAAACTTTTAAAGTATACCCTTGGCTCAGATGCTTGCGTGGTTTTCATAGGTCCCTGTGTGGCAAAAAAGGCCGAGGCATTTGGAATGCAATATAATGGCTTAATAGATGCCGTTTTGACTTTTGAGGAACTAAACCAATGGCTCTTGGAAGAGGATATTGATCTGGAGCAGCTGCATCCTATTGATTTTGATCACAATGCTTCAGCGAAAGGCCGTCAGTACCCCATTTCAGGAGGCATTGCAGGAAGCCTTCAAACCTTTGAAGGTGAGAAGCGCTATGAGCTTTTAAAGGTTGACGGTATAAACAAATGCATGGAGGTTTTTCAAGCCTTGGAAAGAGGTCTGCTTGAAAAGGTCTGTGTAGAGGTAAGCATTTGTGAGGGGAGCTGCCTGGGAGGGCCGGGCATGCCTAAGGATAACAGAAACCACTTCAAGTGCTATCAACGGGTCAAAGAATATTCGAGAAAGCATGAAGCCTCAATTCCCGGATATTACGAGGCAGACTCTTTCCTTGGTTCCATTAGCTTCTCAAAGGAATTCCATGATAAAGACTTACGGAACCTTACTGTATCGGAGGAAGATCTCACGAGGGTACTTTCCAGCATGGGAAAGCACACTACTGTTGACGAGCTCAATTGCGGGGCTTGCGGCTATAACAGCTGCCGTGAGAAGGCAAAGGCTGTACTTGATGGTATGGCAGAAATGTCTATGTGCCTGCCCTATATGAGAAGCAAGGCGGAAAGCTTGACAAACGTCATATTCGAGAATTCTCCCAATGTAATCATGCTTGTGGACGAGGAGCTGCGGGTTAAAGAATTCAACCCTACGGCAGAAAGGCTTTTCAACATTAGCGCTGTTAATGTAAAGGACAAGCCTGTAAGCCTCTTAATGGATGATTCTGATTTTGTGGAGGTTATCGTAACAAAGCAGGATATTTATAAGCAGAGGATACGGTTTTCGCAGCAAGGCCTGGTTTTTATCATGAACCTGGTTTACCTTGAGAAGCAGAATCTTATATTGGCTATTATGATGGATGTAACGCTGGATGAAAAACATAAGGAAGAGCTTACCAAAGTGAAACAGACTACTCTTGAAGCAGCGCAAAAGGTTATCACAAAGCAAATGCGTGTGGCTCAGGAAATAGCTGGATTATTGGGTGAGACAACAGCAGAGACCAAAGTAATACTTACTAAGCTAAAGGAAATAGTTATTGGAGAAACTGGTGATTTAGAATGAGTTATTTTATTGATGTAGCCTATAATAGTTTGAATAAATACGGGGAAGAGCTATGCGGAGACAAGGTCGAGATAGTACGCACCGAGGATAGTGTGATAATAGTCATTTCAGATGGCTTGGGCAGCGGCGTCAAGGCAAATATCCTCGCTACTCTTACCTGCAAGATCGCAGCCACCATGCTTAAGGAAGGTGCAAGCATATTTGAAACAGTTGATACAATAATGCAGACCTTGCCTGTATGCAGCGTGCGAAAGCTTGCATATTCAACCTTTACTATAATAAAAATACAGCAAAACGGACAGGTTTATGTGGCTGAATATGATAACCCGCCGATTTTTCTAATGCATAAGGGGAAAAGTCGGCCAGACATACAGAATAATGCGATTCTGGTAAATGACCGGGTCGTAAAAGAAAGCTCCTTTCTGCTGGACGAAGGGGATTCTCTTACTGTTGTCAGCGATGGTGTGGTTCATGCCGGCGTGGGGGGAATCCTTAACCTGGGCTGGCAGTGGGATAATATTGAAGAATATCTGGAACGCCAGTCCCGAATAGAAAAGTGTGCGGCAAATATATCAAAAAGTCTTGTAGAGGCATGCCACAACTTATATGCCAGCAAACCCGGAGATGATGCCACCGTAGTTACGGTAAAGCTCCGCCATTCCGAGGAAGTTGATCTATTTACCGGACCTCCTTTGAGTCCCGAAGATGACGGTTGGGTAATAGAGAAGCTTACGAAAGCCAAGGGCAGGAGAGTAATCTGCGGCGGAACTGCTGCAAAAATCGCTGCACGGGAGTTAAGTCAAGAGATAGTTACAAATATGGATTTTTATGACCCCGAGGTCCCTCCTACTGCCTACATAAAGGGAATTGATCTGGTTACCGAGGGAGTGCTTACCTTACGGAAGACCGTTGATAAGATCAAAGCCTATACTAATAACAGTACCAATCGGGACGACCATTGCAGCTTTGACAAGCTGGACGGTGCCTCTCAACTGGCAAAGCTTCTGGTAGAGGATTGTACCCATCTGAACATCTGGGTTGGCAAAGCTGTGAATCCAGCTCACCAGAATCCGGACTTTCCTATAGACCTGGGAATAAAGCTTAAAGTGGTTGCAGAGCTGGCAGACCTTATGGAACGCTTAGGCAAGAGGATCCAGCTAACTTATATATAATTTGTGGGGTAAATGATATGAGAAAATTTGAGACAGATGTGCAATTGATAAAATATGAAGTCCTTCGCGGTGTAGCAGAGCTGACTTTGGAGGGCTCCCTGGATGACAAGCTTGTGGCATTGCCAAAGATACTGTCTCCCGGTCCCAAGCCAAGAATAAGGTGCTGCATACACAAGGAACGGGCTATAATGGAACAGAGAATAAAAATGGCTACAGGAGGAAGTGCTGATAATCCAAATATCATTGAAGTGATGGACATTGCCTGTGATGAGTGCCCGATTTACCGCTTCACTGTAACAGAAGCCTGCCGGGGATGCCTGGCTCATCGCTGCTCCGAAGCCTGCCCGGTGGGCGCTATACACCATGTTGGGGGAAGAGCATATATAAACCCTAACAAGTGCGTAGAATGCGGAAAATGTAAAGCAATATGCCCTTACAATGCCATTTCCGATGTTATGCGACCTTGTAAGAAGGCGTGCCCAACCCAGGCACTTAATTTCGATGATAATAAGAAGGCAGTAATTGATAATGAGAAATGCATCCAGTGCGGTGCCTGTGCTTATCAATGTCCCTTCGGAGCTATTGCAGACAAGTCCTTCATCGTAAATGTCATCCAGGAGCTGAAGAGGGCTAAGGATGATAACAGCATAAGACTATATGCTGTTATCGCACCCTCCATCTCCAGCCAGTTCGTCAATGTCACTATAGGGCAGGTGGTCAAGGGAATACGACAAATGGGCTTTCATGATGTGGTAGAGGTCGCCCTGGGGGCTGACCTGGTAGCGCTGCATGAGACAAATGAGCTTGCAGAAGCTGCTGGCAAGAAAAAGTTTGTTACAAGCTCCTGCTGCCCTTCTTTCGTTAGATATATTGAAAAGTTTTACCCTTCACTGAAGGGCAATATATCTGATTCAGTATCCCCGATGATTGCCATATCCCGGCTGATTAAGTCCATGGATGATAGAGCCCGTATTGTATTCATAGGCCCTTGCACCTCAAAGAAAGCAGAAATCATGAGGGATGAGCTTAAGGGCGATACAGAATATGTCTTAACCTTTGAGGAATTATGCGCAATGCTGGATGCAATGGAAATAAACGTAGGCGCCTGCGAAGAAGCTACTTTAGATAACGCTTCCTTCTTTGGCAGGATATTTGCTCGAACCGGAGGTTTGACAGAAGCAGTCAGACATGTCATACATTCTGAGAATCTTGAGCTGGATTTCCGTCCTGTGGTATGTGATGGTATAGCAGAGTGTGATAAAGCCTTGAAGCTTGCAAAATTCAACCGTCTGAAAGAAAATTTCATTGAGGGTATGGCCTGTGTCAACGGCTGTATCGGTGGTGCCGCTTCCTTATGCCATGGCCCTAAGGACAAGCGAGAAGTAGACAAATATGGCGAAATGGCTGTTGAAAAGGATATTAAGGGTTCCCTGAGAGTATTTGATATTGAGAGAATTAATCTAAGTAAAAAAATGCCTTACTAACAATAAACCCTCCCATCCTGCATAAATACAGGATAGGAGGGTTCTAGTTTATTTCCAGTTCCTCAAAATTTCTCGTACAGACCTGCTCATTTCCTTTGAGAAAGCACTGTCGAACTTCTTTATATACATATGCTGTCCATAGTTCTCTGCTCCGTTTATAGTGCCTTTGCCACCAAACATTCTGTCATTTGTGCTCTTGAACATATCCTCAAATTCATCCTTGCTGAGCCTTTTGTATTTATCCTTAAATACCACGTACTCCTGCTTGTACCTTTCCGGCTGCAGCCTTTCCTTCTGCTGCTCCGTTGGATATCCAAAACAAACCATTGCAATGGGAAATACATATTGCGGCAAGTCGAACAATTCTTTATGCTCCTCGTAGTTCTCCATAATATCACCTATGTAGCAAGTGCCAATGGACATAGACTCCGCTGCAACTACTGCAGCATGTGCAGCAATCAGGGCGTCACAGCATGCTAGGAACAGGTCTCCTTCCTCCGGTTTCCTCTGGTCTTCACCCTTTGCCCTGCAAAGCTCAGGCACTCCTGATGCTTCGAAGTAATCAAACCACCTCTGATAGTCCGCAAGAAACAGCAGCACAAAAGGAGCTTTTGCTATAAATGGCTGATCATCACAGGTCCTTACCAATATCTCCTTGGATTTCTGGTCATCAACCTCAATTATGGAATAAAGCATCTGGTTGCCAGCCGTTGGAGCTCTCATGGCTGACTTTATGATAATCTCCTTTATCTCTTCCGGTATTGCCCTTTCCTCATATGCCCTAACTGACTTCCTGCTTAAAAGCGACTCAATTACCTGATTCATATTAACCCTCCCTAACTTTATTGTTTCTCCGTCATAAGACGGTTCTCATAGATGTTCTTACTCTTGTAATAGAAGAGACATACACAAAACCTGAATACAAGGTCAACGCACATAACCACCCATATGGCTATGACAGTCTTCTTAAACACATAGGTCATAAGAAGTGCAAGGGGCACACGCACACCCCACAGACCTAATCCTGCCACCATCATGGGTACCTTGGTATAGCCCGCTCCCCTCATAGCCCCTGCAAGTACCCCTGTGGTATTCTGAGGAAACTGCACCAACCCCATCAAAACCAGGTATATGGCACTCAGCTCTATTATCTCTTTATTATCAGTCAACGCCGACATCATCACTTTCGGGAAGCCAACCAGTACTATTACACATAAGGCAGTGATACATAGGGCACTTTTGAGTATCTGACGCAGATAAATGTGTGCAAGCTCTTTATCCTTTGCACCGAGGGACTGTCCGATAAGTGCAGTTGCCACCACACCAAAGCCAGCAGCGGGCATATAGGATATTGATTCTGCCTGCAGCCCCAGTTGATGAGCAGCAAAAGCCGTTTCCCCGAAGGTCAGTATAGCCCTTGTAAGTATAATTGCAGCAAGCTGCCAAAATATTGACTCCATGGAAGTAGGCAGCCCTACCTTATATATGGCTGCAATTTGCTGCTTATCAACGGACAGAAGCTTTTTATTTAAGAAGCCCCTAAGTACACCATTCCTATTGAATATAATATATAGCCCAAGAAAGGCAGCAGCTGCTTGGGAAATCACTGTTGCCAAAGCAGCACCTTTTACGCCCATAGGAGTTATTCCAAGCTTCCCAAATATAACGGTATATCCCACAAGTATATTGACCACGTTCATCAACAGGGTAATGAACATAGGTGTTTTTGCATTGCCCATTCCCTGAAGAACTCCACCGATTATCAACATTATCGCAAGGAACGGAAGTCCGAAGGAAACGATTCTTATATAATCTGTAGCAAGTCCCAAAAGCTCAGGCTGAGGATCGAACACCATAAGCAGCTTTGGTGCCTGGGTATAAACTATGATTTGAAGGATTACCACCACCAGGATGCTGGAGAGCAGCGTCTGCTTTATAACATTTTTTACTTTGCCCATTTCCCCTTCCCCATAGTACTGGGCTACAAAAATAGTTGCCCCGGTGGTAATGCCCTTGAACAGAGCCCAGATAATCTGTGTGATTCTCATACCTATCCCCAAGGCGCTGATAGACAATGCATCTATCCTGCCTATCATCCCCATGGACACGATACCGGACACAATTTGAAGCAGATTCTCTATGGTTATGGGGACAATCATAGATACAATCTTCTTATTTATTTTTTTCATATCATGTATGGGAACCTGCAGTCGCTGTATTTCCAAATCATTCAAAATGAAAATCTCCTTACCCGAATTCGCCATTTTGATACATTTATGATAAGTCGAGCCTCGAACTACTTCTTTAGAATATTATACCAGAACGGGAAGCTATAAAAACAGTGCTGCCGGCACTATATAATTATAATCTCCGGCAAAAAAACGAAAAAGCCTTGATACATCAAGGCTTTTGAAATTCTAAAACAGTCTCGTTAATATCCAGGCTGCCAAGCATAAACCCATTAATCCAGCGGCAATCATAATTATCTTATTCCCAGAGGATTTTTGCTTGTGTTTATAGGTATGTTCCGTTCTATTTTCAAATAGTATATGGAAATCTTCTTTGATTTCTTCTTTGGCTCTCTCTGCACTTGCCGCAACCTGCTCTTCGATAACAACTGTCGGCTCTGCCGGCTCTTCCTGCTTTACCTCCTGCTGCACTATCCCTTCAAACAGACCTTGCACTTCCGAAGCCTTGAAGAATTTCCTGTTGCCAAACTTCAACACATAGTCCTCCGGACCGATATCACCATTTTTCGCCATCTCAACAATATCCTCATAGGTAAATGGCCCGTGCTCCTTGTTGTCCTTCCTATAATGCCATACATATTTCTTAACGTCTCCTATGCTCTCGCTGCTGATTTTATACATTAGCTTCACCTGCCAATTTTTATTCGCTCTTACATCATACCTAAATTATACCATTAAACGACAAATACTGAAATGTTTTATTTAATTAACGCGAATAGTCCATTGCTGTATATTAAAAGCGTTTTATTTAACAGACAGGAATACGGTGCATCTCAAATGTATATTCACGCTATTGAGGTTATCACTGTATACAACAGCCTTTATTAGAGATAATAACTCTTGATAAACTTATTAACTAAATGTGCGTAAGCTGATAAAGGAGGTGTTAAAATCGATCCAAAAACTCAGTCTCTTCTTGAATATGAAAATTTGTTATATCAAGCAAGCTTTCAGAATTGGATAAATAATGTTGTCTTTACACCCAGATGGTGGATTGCTTTAGGATTTTTTGTTGTTCCATGGATTGTGTGGTACACGCTGGTACATAAGAAACGATTAGTAGAAATGTTTGTTTATGGCCTTGTTATGTCTGGCATCATTTTGTTAATTGATGAAGTAGGCAGTGAGTTAACCCTATGGACATACCCAGTTAAGATTGTTCCAATATTCCCTCGTCTTATGACCTTAAGTTCTTCATTGGCACCTACTGTTTACATGCTGCTTTATCAATACTTCCCTAGATGGAAGGGCTTTATTTTGGCAGACATTATTACTTCGGTTATTATTACTCTTATATTGCTGCCACTAGCAGCGAGGTGGAACTTTATTGTATTCTTAAATTGGAAACACATTTATTCAACGCTTATATTCATAACAGCTGCAATTATATCAAAATTGCTGATTGAATTCGTTAATAGTCTGGAGAGCAAGTCAGCAGTACAAACCTAAGAGCTGTAGTTTTCAACACAATAATGATTAGAAGGTGCATCATGACCCCAGAGCAGCAGGAGATTGTTAATTTAAATAAACTTTTGCATCAACTAAGTTTTAATGAATGGATAAATAATGATATATTCACTTTCAGGTGGTGGATACTTGTACTATCGCTTATTGTACCATGGCTTATATGGTATCACTTAGTAGATAAAGGTAAACTCAAAGAAATGCTGTTTTACCTGCTTTCGACATCAGGTGTAGCCATTTTGCTGGATGAAATCGGTATAAGCCTTGGAATGTGGGCCTATCCGGTTAAGGTAATACCCATCCTTCCACGTCTTATTACAGTTAATTATTCAATGGTGCCCATTATATTCGTGCTCATGTATCAATACTTTCCCAGATGGAAATCATTTATTATTGCAAATATAATCCTTACACTGGTTTTTTCTTTTATTCTGGAACCTATCCTTGTTTGGATGGATCTATATGATTTAGTAACCTGGAAATATATTTATTCCGTCCCAACTTACTTATTTGCCGCTATATTATTAAAACTATTCGCTGAAAAAATAAAACGCATGCAACACAATGCGCTGTATGGAGATATACACAAAAGTACCCTCTAAGGGTACTTTTGTGTATATGTATATAACTTTTATTTATTCTATTTATCTCAAACTATAAATTAAGAATCCCCGGAAATATCTTAATGGCCAAATATACAGCAATAGCTCCTACAGCACCGCTTGCAAATATTACTGCCATGCTTGGCTTACCATCTTTAGCTAAGTATAATTTAGCTAATGCTGAAGAAACCGCAAAAATTAATGCACAAACTAAATATCCTAGAGCAAATCCTTTAAATGGGCCTGGTGTCATAATTACTCACTCCTCTAAATCAAATCTATTAGAATATTCGCCATTATGTCCCAAAATCCTTTTTAAAGTTATAGTACCCTGCCATGAAGTTATTTACTTGTTTGACCATTGCTCTAGAACATTGAGATAACTCCGATGTTAGCTCTTGTTTTTAAAAACAAAAAAACCTTGAAAATTCAAGGTTTAGCATTATCATAATATGGTGTGCCCGACAGGAGTCGAACCTGCGACCTAATGATTCGTAGTCATTCGCTCTATCCAGCTGAGCTACGGGCACATTTTTGTTTTCGAAGTTCATTTTACATTATAATCAAATACGTATCATAAGTCAATGTATAATACAGCCTTTTTAGTAATTAATGCACATGCCATCCACTGCTAATTCCTTAATCCAGAGGAACTTTCTCATGAATATGTGAATTTGTTCGTTTCTGACTTGTATACCTTTTCTAAGGTATACATTTATTTCATTAATGCTATAAAAATCAAAGCTTTCAGTTTTTTCCGGCTTGCCCAACCGAACTGTCGGGCTTTGTATAGAACCACATCAGCCACCGGCTACTGACTGTATATGGAGTATTACTGAGTTGTCCTTTGAATGTCTCTTAATATAAGCTTCAGCATCCTTTTCAATAATAAAATTCAAAAATCACACCCCGCTTCCGATTATAATTATTTCAACAAAAAAGCCCGTAAAATATTCAATTTTACGAGCCCTGCAATTCTATTATATCAGAAATCATTTAACTTTACTGACAATTTTATTCTTCTATACTGGTTTCGCTATTTTCTTCTTCCCTTACTGTCTTTTTTGATTTTTGTAGTATATATACTCCTGCCAGAACCAGCCCAAGTGGCAGTATGCTTCTCTTGATAGACCAGTACAGATTGCCTCCGAAAATACTCTTCAGCACTGAGTTTTCAAAAGCATTTGCAACTCCAAGGACACCTAATACAAGCATTACTATGCCGACTATATTCTTGTTTCCTACAATGTTTTCTTTAAGAATATTGTAATCAAATATTGTATTATCTTCCACAACCTCTCCCCTTCTAAGCCTTTTTCTTATGGAATAACTGTCAAAGAAGCTGAAAAACCAAGTGGGTATTATGATTAATGCCATCATTCCTTCTGTATTCATATAGCTAAAAAGTACGATAGATGCAATAAACCCGAACATCAGCTGAAAGCCTCTTTTGAAAAGATTCATATACATTTGAGCTGCTCCCGGTATCACTGCAAAGCAGAAGAACGCAAAGCTCTCAAAGAAGCCTCCCTTATAATACTGCGCATTGTCTGAGAACACTGACTTCTGAATACAGCTGATGCATAGCTTGTTTCCGTTCACATCCACTGAGCATCCCTCGCATATTGGCTGCTTGCATTTATCGCAGATGAATTTTGCTTCTGATTCCTTATGATATTTACAGTTCATTCTAATTTCCTCCCTTTTTCTCTCTTTCTATTCTACCTGTAACCCCATCCAACTCTGATATTTTCCTAGTGAACTTATCCAATCCTTCATTTATCGAGCTGAAGGGGTGATATATCTTCTGTGAGATGTTTTCCTTTGTATTATCCCATCCACTCTGCACCTGTTCTATATTTTCTACAGGAGCCACATTTATAAATAAGAGTATCAAACCCGCTGCAACAAGGCTCATTCCCCAGTTTGCCAGTTCTCCCAGGGTGTTCTTGTATGCCTTCTTATACTTCTTAAGGTTAATGGAAGCCATGATCTCTGATTTCAAATTCATGGGTGCCACATTTTCTTGGAAGCCGGACTTTAGGAATGCTTTCATCCCTATGATCTCATCCAATTCACTTCTGCATCTGTCACAAGTCTTTAGATGCCTTGCTATTGCATGGGATTCCAGTTCGCTTAATCCACCGCTGACATATTCATGAAGACTGTTTCTGTACTCACTGCAGCACATGTTTTTCACCTCCGCAAATCAACTCTTCCAACCTAAGCTTCAGTAGGTTCTTACCTCTGTAAAGTCTCGTCTCTACGGTACGTTTGGGAACATCGGTTATGTCCGATATTTCCTGGGGGCTGAAATCTTCAAAATAGTATAGTATGATTACTGTCTTATAAATCTCCGGCAGGTCTTCCACTACTTTTCTTATATGCGCTTTATTCTCCTGTTTTATTAAAGCTTCTTCAGGTCCTCCACCGCTGTCTGCCATAGTATCATATATGTCTATTTCATCATCACTGTTGTCATAGAGGGTCGATACTGTTTGCAGACGCTTCTTTCTCGTCCAATCTATGCAGCGGTTCACTGCAATTCTATACAGCCATGTGGAGAAGGACGCTTTGTTCTTGTAGCTCTGAAGGTTGTTGTAGAGCTTTATGAATATCTCCTGGGTTACATCTCTTGCTTCCTCATGGTCATGGGTATAATTGTAGACGGTGGAGAACACCTTGGACTGATATCTGTCGATTATAACAGAAAACAGTTCTGTCTTGCCCTTTACTATATACGAAACCAGTTCTTCATCTCTCAATACCCATCACTTCCTTTTCCACTCGCCTGTACGTTTTGCGAAATATCCTTTAAACTATTCATTCAGATTTCGCAAAAAGTTTCCTTAATGTTATTGAAATCGCACTCTACCCAATCTAATTTCTCATGTGCGTTCAATATACACGTTTTGCGAAATATCCATATGTATTAATACGATGCAATTACCTCCCACACTTCAATAGCTATAAAAAAAGAACAAATAATTGTTCTTTTTATTTAAAGTATCCTATAACCTCATCAAAGCTGTGAATATATCCTTCAGTCATCTCTATAAGCTTATCCTTTGACTCCGCAGAAACCTCGTCAGCCATTGCAAATACCTTCATGCCCGCTGCTTTGGCAGACATTACTCCTGAAACAGTATCTTCAAAGACAAGGCAGTTCTGCGGCTCTAGACCCATATCCTCAGCCACCTTCAGGTATACATCCGGATGAGGCTTTCCCTTGTCAACCTCACAGGAGGTTCTTATTTTAGAGAAATATTGCCTTATGCCGTGATTTGCCAGCATATAATCCACAAGCTCCCGTGAGTTGCTGGTAGCTATACCTATTGTAATGCCCTTATCCTGAAGCAGCTTCAAAAACTCCTTTACTCCGCTTTTTAGCTTTATTTGAGATTTGTAATAATCCTCAGCCATAAGCCGCCACTCTTCCTTTATTTCCTCCAAGGAGTCCGGCAGATCAAACTTGGCTTTAAAGTATATTGCAGTTTCGGAATAGCTCATTCCCTCTATTTCGACCTGCAATCCCTCAGGAAGAGGAATCCCTCTCTTGCCTAGATATTCTATATCTACCTGCTTCCAAATCCACATGGAATCAATAAGGGTACCATCAACATCAAATATTACAGCCTTTATATCCTTGTACATACATCCTCCGAATTACTTAAATTATTATTTTATATGTTTTGCAATAAATTCATTACATATTAGTAGAATGATGCGCTATATGGGGCGGAATGCATGCAATGCATTCCCTACGAATTTTACAAATTATAATCCATGTAGGGAGCGCATTGTATGCGCTCCGCTTGGCGCTGTTCTTTTATGTTATGATGCATTAACTAACTACTTATGAATAATTTACCACAACCAAAAAAAAGAATAAAGGCTCAATTATGAGCCTTATTCAATATCAATATTTCCATTGCTGGTTGCAAGCTCAATTCTGTTCTGTCCGGTGCCGAGCTTACCCTGAGCAACTGTATCCTGTCCTTCCTTGTTAAGCTGCAGTGGTTTATCGCAGTCAATATTTCCAAACTTTGTCTTGGCATATATGTCTCCATCATTAATGCTTTCTGATCTGAAGTATATATCCCCAAAAGCATTTTTTATCTGTACATTTCCTGCTACATCTTCTGCTTCTATTCTTCCGTTCTTGCTCTCAACAGTGGCACCACCGTTGACTTTATCGAGATTAATATCTCCAAAAGAATTTTCCACATTAGCCTTACCGCTTATATCACTGGCAGTTATACGCCCATTGTTATTTACTATTTTTATGTCTCCGCCGATACTAGTCGCTTCAATATCACCAAAGTGACTTTCAATTACTGCAGAACCGGAAATTTTATCTGCTGTTATCTCGCCATTCTTATTGGTTATATCAGCCTTACCTTTTACATTGCTTACTTCGATATCACCGAAGGAGTTGTCAATGTCCACATCTCCTCCTACATCAGTCGCTTTTATTTCACCGTTTCTGTTTTCCAGCACGCATTTCCCGTCTACCCCATTTACATCTATGTCTCCAAAGCTGCTGTCTGCATCAACGCTTACCTGTTTTGGCACATATACGATAAAATCAACCTGTGCCTTGGCAAAATCATCCTTATTCCAGTTGGCTGGGTTCTTTGGAGAAAGCTCTGTAACATCTCCCTCTTTTATCTCAACAGCATCCTTGGCATATTCTCTGGCTTTGACTTCGTCATTGCACTTTACTGTGACCTTCGCTTCCACCCTTATGCTTTTTGCATCTGTCGGAAGCACCTTAATATCTCCGAAATTATTTGTTATTTTTAGCTCTTTCAAATTGAAGCTGCTTGAAACATTTTCCTTTACATATGTCTCGCTAATTTCTGTCCTATATCTGACACCGTCAATTATCGAATTCCCTCGGTATCCAAAAAACATATGCCCCGGATCATCAATATTAATAAATTTTACCCCATTGGAAAAGAGTCCAAGAACTATTATAAAGACAATACATAGACCATCTACACTTAGCTTAACCTCAGTGTTGTTTCTGCTGTAAAGCACCATGTAAAGCACCATTTCCAAACCGAGTCCTATAAGCAGTACAGGCCAGTATTTATATATGTCTTTTACAGGAATATCCATAAAATTCTGTGCGAACAGCAGCGCACCTACGGTGATAAGCCCCACAGCAAGGGTAATGCTGCCCACTTTCTTCTTTATCATTTCGGTCCCCCCAATCAATTTTCTATAATATACTACGGATATAGTTTTAAAAAGTCTTGTAATTGTATAGACTTTTTAAATTTAATTTTTACTTCAAATAAACCAATGTGTACAAGCACTTTAAAATACTGTATTCTAAAAATATGGAAATGGGGTGATTTGATGGACTGTGATATAGAAAGCCTGAAGCAATACAATGATTTATCTCAGAGAGTGGCTGAAGCCATTGAAGCTGTGCTTCGAATTGATGTTACCATTATGAACAGCGAAATGAAGCGCATTTCAGGGACGGGTAAATATAAGGCACTGATTGGTGAAAAAATCGAGGAGAATTCAGCCTTTGACTATTGCTTGCGCACTGGAGACCCACAGGTAATTGTAGATCACAGCAGCGATAACTCTATATGCAGAGTATGTCCCAGGTCCAAAACCTGTGCAGAAAAGGCAGAGATATGCGTCCCCATTAAGCAGGGTAATACAACGGTGGGAGTTATAGGCGTCATTGCTTTTGATGACGAGCAGAAAAACAGGATTGTCAGCAATGAGCCGGTATTTATTAATTTCCTTGAAAAAATGTCAGACCTGTTGGAAGCAAAGTATTCCGAGCATCAGATCAACCTAGAGAAGAAGCTTTTAAGCAACAGGCTGGTTTGTGCTTTGGACACTATAAACGCAGGTATAGTACTGTACGATAAAAACGGAGATGTTTTTTACAAGAATAAGGCCTTAGTCAAGGTTCTAAGTGAAATAGGCATAATGCATTATGATAGTTTTGTGAAGGAAATATGGGGAAACACCATACTTCAGGAGATACTGGCGGGCAAGGAGTATCCTGACCCCTGCGAGATAACTGTCCAGCATAATGGGGAAAAATATGCGCTTTTGGCTTCCATATCCTATTTGAAAACCAGTAGTGCATCAAGCGAAATCATTTTGACACTGCAAAATATCAATAAGCTTCGGAAGCAAATAATCCAATCAATAGCAAGGAGCCAGGTCAAACTGCAGTTTGAAAATATCCTGGGTGTTGCAGAAAACTTTCTTGAAGCGAAAAGACTTGCAGAGCAAGCAGCTATGACAGAGTCCAATGTCATGATATATGGAGAAAGCGGAACTGGCAAGGAGCTTTTCGCCCGTGCAATTCATAACCATAGTAAAAGATCGGAGCAAGCATTTGTACCTATAAACTGTGGGGCCATACCTGATGAGCTTTTGGAAAGTGAACTGTTTGGCTATGAAAAAGGAGCTTTTACAGGGGCATATGCCAATAAGATCGGCAAGTTCGAAGTAGCTGATAATGGAACAGTTTTTTTGGATGAGATCAGTGAAATGCCATATCGGTTGCAGGTAAAGCTGCTCCGCGCCATTCAGGAAAGGGAAATATGCCGCTTGGGGAGTAACAAAATACAAAAGGTTAATGTAAAGATTGTTGCAGCTACCAATACTGACCTGCTGCAATGCATCAAAGATGGTCTGTTCAGAAAGGACCTGTATTACAGGCTTAATGTAATTCCTATCTACATTCCGCCTCTAAGAGAGCGAAAGGATGATATCATTTATCTTGCAAGGCATTTTATACAGCACTATGCAGGTATGCTCAATAAGGGCATGAAGGATATGTCTGCTGATGTGATAAGCCTGTTTCTGAAATACCCATGGCCTGGCAACGTAAGAGAGCTCCAAAGTGTGATAGAATATGCCGTAAGCTTTGAGACAGGCGAAACCATAGGCCTTGAATTCATAGAAAAGCGACTTAAGCTGAATCATGATCGAAGCAGCCTGAATATAAGCCATGGCATCAAAAATCTTGAGGCTGCATTGAGGGATTATGAAAAGGAAGTACTAGAAAGCAGTATAAAGAAATATAGTTTTTTAAGTACCAAAGAAGCTATTGCAAAAGAAGTATGCAGAGATTTGAGCATTAGCAGAGCCACCTTATACCGGAAAATCAAGGATTTTAATATAAATCTCAATTGTGAGAAAAATCTCAGAGCTGAGAATTAACTATAAACGCTTAAAACGCCTGACCACAGGCGTTTTTTTATTGAAAAATCTTAAGTATGAGATTTTTACATGATTTATGCGGTGAAAATCCTTGCGTCCCCCATTGGCACAACAATTGCAACATATAAAACATAGAAAGTACCGTAAAGGGAGGGGATGTAAGTTGAAAAGCGAAGATGCTCAACTATTAGATATCCTGAAGAAGGAAATCGTGCCGGCTACAGGCTGTACTGAGCCTGTGGCAGTAGCATATTCAGCAGCAATTGCAAGACAGAAAACCTCGGGCCAGGTGATAAGACTTGAAATATATGTAGACTCCGGACTTTATAAGAACGGCCTGCGCGTTGGTATACCCGGAATCACGGAACGAGGTCTTGAAATGGCAGGAGCTCTCGGTCTTGTGGCCGGCTGCCCTGAAAAGGGGCTGAGGGTCATTGAAGAAATAACCTCAGAACAGCTGGAAATGGCAAGAGAGCTTGTCAATTTGGGTAAAGTACAGGTCCTGGTAAAGGATAACTGCCGCGGACTATATGTCGAAACACTACTGCATACTGATGGCGGAAAAACCAGAGTAGTCACTAAGGATAGACATCTTAACATCATAGCAATAGATGGCGGACAAAAGGAATTTTCCTGCGACTGGTTGGATACACCCCAAAACGCAGAAGCAAAAGCCATTCAAACTTACACCTTGGAGGACTTCCTTCGCTTCAGCGAAACTGTTCCTCTTGAAGAAATATCTTTCTTAGAGCAAGGTGTCGCCATGAATCTTGCTTTGGCAAGAGAAGGGCTGCTTATGCCGGGCGGAATAGGCAGAAGGTTTGAGCAGCTTGTTACAGAGGGTATGATGTCTGAGGATATGATGTATCGGGCAAAGCTGCTCTGCTCTTCTGCCTCAGAGGCTAGAATGGCAGGCAGCAAGCTTGCGGCGATGAGCAGCGCAGGCAGCGGCAATCATGGCATTACAGTCTTTCTGACGGTTTTTGCAGTAGCGGAAAAAATAGGTGCCTCCCGAGAGAAGCTTATAAGATCCCTTGCATTAAGCAACCTTATAACCTTCTATATAAAGTCTTATACCGGCACCCTTTCTGCCATGTGTGGCTGCGGGGTTGCTGCGGGAATCGGAGCCAGTGTAGGTGTCACCTATCTGATGAAGGGCACCCTTCAGGATATGCTTGGGACCATGATCAATATGGTAGGTACTATTGCAGGCTTGATATGCGATGGAGGCAAGGAGGGCTGTGCTTACAAGCTGGCATTGTCTGCCGGCTGGGCTGTACAATCCTCTCTCCTAGCTATAAAAGGCGCCACCATCAATACTACTGACGGCATTCTTGCCTCTGACTTCAAGAGAATCGTCATGAATATGGGATATGTATGCAACCCGGGTATGGTTGATACCAATAACGCAATCATTCAAGTAATGTCTAACAAGCTTGATATGGCACAATAGAAAAGAAGGAGCAGATAAATCACTTATCTGCTCCTTCTTTTTCTAAGCTTTCATCAATTCTATTAAAAATTACTCGCATCTCTCACATCTATACCCGCGTGGGTCAAATCTTCAATGAGAGTCTTTGCGTCCTTTACATTCACTTTCATGACCATTTGTTTCGCCTTTACAACCCTGGAATCAAATAAGCTCATTGCATCAATTGATATTCCATGATTTTTTACTATGTTGGTTATCTTAGCCATCTGGCCGATAAAGTCAGGGAGTATAATATATATTCTGGTACCTTCGTTATCAACACCCATAGAATCCGCAAAGGCATCAAATATGTCCGTCCTCGTTATTATTCCCACCATTTTTCCGTCATTGTCCAACACAGGCAATGCACTGATGTCCTTTTCCTTCAGCAAGTAGATTGCTTTTTCCAAATAGTCGTTTCTGTTAATGGTAATGAAATGTCTGTTCATCATTTCTTCTATTAAGATATCCTCAAGAAAACTGCAGCCCTTTTCGCCGCAAAAGTACCTGTTAATAATGTCCTCCTTGGCTATGATTCCGACCAAGCGTCCGTTATCTACAACAGGTATGTTGGAAAACCTTTTCTCCTGCATGATGTCCAGAGCCTTCCTTGCAGATGTAGTGGGCGATACCGTTATAGGGTCAGGGGTCATACGGTTAGAAACATACATTAATATCCCTCCAATCAGCATATATTACCACTACTTTACCATATATCTGCCATTTTTTACACCAATATATTTACTTGGCGCTGCTGAGGTGCTTATTGAAGAGATCATCAAACTCCTTGCCGCTTACTTGCTCGCAAACCCTCAAGAAATCCTCGGTGGTTGCATTCTTAAAAGAATATTCCTTATAGTATGTTTGAATAATTCCAAAGAAGGCATCTTCTCCCACTTGCTTGCGGATTTCGCCCAAAAGCGCAGCTCCTCCGGTATAGACTGCAGGGCCGTAGTCATCCCAATTGGCATATCTATCTAAAGATTTAAGGATGACCCCATCATATAGCTTTGCTGCAATATCTTCCTTCGCACTTTCTTCCAAGTATGCATAGTACATATCTCCGTTACCCTTGCCATATTCCTTCTCCATAAAGACGCCCTCCGAGTATGTTGCAAAGCCCTCGTCCAGCCAGGCTTCATCTATCTGGTCATTTCCTACCACTCCATACCACCACTGATGAGCTGTCTCATGAACAGTGGTTAACAAGAGATTATCCCCTGTGTAATCATTCTCGTAATATTTTTCGTTTATATATACAAGGCCGGGATATTCCATACCGCTGGGAAACTCAGTTTCCACCACTGAATAAGTTGGGTAGGGATATTTGCCGAAGCTGCTGTTGAAGATTTCAATGGATCTTTTCCCGTACTCCAGAGCTTCCATTCCCTTCTTTTCATGTCCTTTGTAGTAATAAGACTTCACTATAGTGTCCCCCGACTTATCTTCAGCTACTTGGAACTGGTCGCTTGCAATAAATGCAAAGTCCCTCATATTCTTAACCTCGAACTTCCAGCTTTTAAAATCGCCTTCTGCCTTTTCTTCAGTTATAGGACCTGAGCCTGCTATTGTATACCCCTTCGGTGCCTTTATACTTACAGAATATTTTGATACATCACTATAAAACGGGTCCCCAACAGCATAATATTTATCCAGATTCCAACCGTCAGCATCGTATACAGCCGCTACTGGATACCAGTTTCCCATATTTATATTCGTTTCACCATAACCGAACCTCTCACCGGCAGGAGGAATTATGACCTTATATTTGAGCCCAATTGTTATGCTTTTCTTAGGCTGCAAAGGCTCCGTCAGCTTAACCCGAAGTATTGTCTCCCCTTCCCCCTGAAGACTGTACTCCAACGCTTTTCTGTTCTGACCGTTAGTTAGCTCAACAGATGCAATCTCTGTGTACCCGGATTTGAAACCCCTGGCGTAAGCTCTGGAAAAGTCATCAAACAAAAAGGGTGCTGTTTCTTTCTTTTTAAATGCATTGGTATATATGTGGAAGTATATCTCTGTGAGTTCCACACCATCATTATTAACATAGGTTACCTGCTGTTCTGCTGTCAGTGTCATATTTTCAGAATCAAGCACCGCATCAATAACATATTGGTTTGTATCCGCTTCCTTTTCAGTCTGTATAGGCATTGGTACTGTTGGAGCAGCCTGTTGCCTTAAGGAGCAGCCTCCAACTGTTGCTGCAAGAACTGCAACAATAAGAATGTATGCACTTATTAGCTTCAATCTTCGTATCAATAAAATCAACCTTTCTTTGTTAATATACTCCCGCTGCTATTACTATTAATCAGATGCCCTTAGTATTCCACAGAAATGTCCTTTAGTCCTCCTATTTATATTATCCTTCTCTAATTATTTATTAAAACACAGTATGTACTTATACCCTTTTTAAATTTATTATAATTTTTCAAATATTTTTAAAAAACTAGTTGTAATATTCCAGCTTGGACACTATAATTTATACGTGGTAAAATAATTGGTATTTTATGGATATGAAATATTAGGAGGGTCTAATGGCTCGGATTTTGATTGTTGATGATTCACTTATTATGAGAAGAAACCTGAAAACGATTCTTACAGAAGCTGGACATGCAATTATTGCAGAGGCTTCCAATGGTGCTCAGGCATATTTGGAATATAAAAGGCATCTGCCTGATTTAGTAACACTGGATATAACAATGCCCTTTATGAATGGGGTTGATGCCCTTAAGAAAATAATAGCTGAATATCCTACAGCCAAGATTGTGATTGTCAGCTGCACCAGCAACAACAAGATAATATTGGAAGCAATGCAGTGCGGCGCTGAGAATTATGTACTTAAGCCATTTACAGTTGAAAAAGTAATAGGTGTGGCAAACCAGGTACTCAAGATAAATGAGCCGGTAAGCAGGGAGATTATAGACAAAATATATAAAGTCCTGCACTCCCAACCTATATTCCACTCATAAGTACCATGTACACAGGGATGAACAATATGCTCAAAACCGTAGATATTGTGACCATAACAGTTGCATAACGGTAATCAACATCATAAGCCCGGGCTGTAATTGCAGACTGTGTGATGATCGGCATAGCCGATTGTATGATGAATACTTTGGTCATCAGGCTTGGAATCGGTATCACAAGTGCCAGAGCATACACCACCAAAGGTGATAATACAAATCTCCCCAAGAGTAAAGCCAGCATATCCTTATCAAGCTTTATATCTTTAATGCTGATAGTGCTAAATGTAATCCCTATGAAAAGCAATGATAGCGGAGTAGTCAGATTACCGATATATTTACAGCTGTCCATTATGAAGGTCGGCAGCCGAACTCCCAATAATATCAAAATCAATCCCGCCAAAAACCCCAGTAATGGAGGGGCGAAAATCCTTTTCACAGTATTCATGCTGAAAATCCTGTCCTCACACCCTTTTTTATCCTTACTGATGCCATATATTCCGATAGTCCAGAATAATGTTGTATTTGCTGCATAGTAAAACAACACATATGGTGTGCTTTTCTCTCCAAAAAGCGCAAGATTCACTGGCATTCCCATGAAAATCGTATTGGAAGCGAAAAACATTGCCTGAAAAATACCCTTTCTCTCAGGCTTTACATTTATTATCCTCGCCACCACCATTGCAGCGACATAGCATATAAGCATTGAAGCAAAAGGTATTATTATACCTTTTCCTGCACTGTAGAGCTTTTCCCTGTCAAAAACCGTCAGCAGGTTTGAAATCATCAAGGCAGGCAGTGATACATTGACTACCAGCTTGGTAAAAAGCTTTGAAACACCTTCATCGAATAAGCCCTTACGGGTAAGATAGTATCCCAAGGCGATCATAACAACTATGCTCAGCACACATTGCAGTGCATTCAATACAATATTCATCGCATTTTCCCCCTATAGATTCATAACAATCTAAACTGCCCGATTCAAGCGTAAGAATTTGATCTTTTTGGAAGCAAGGCTGATCAATGGCAGCATGTACAAATAATACGAGTACATAGCATAGGTACTGTCAGCAGTCAGCGCAGCCGCAGGCACAGCCCCTGCAATATTCCATGGAATCAATGCCGACAGCACTATTACTGTGTTCTCCAGGTCTACTGCAAGCTCATATTTATCTATGCCTGCAGAATTATACATATTCCTGACCAACTGGTAAGTAAGCATGATAGCCAGAGTCTGACTGCAGCCGAAAGAGCCTGCCATTATGCTGGTTACAATCATAGCCGCAAATATCCCGATTTTTCCTCCCAGCCTGAATATCCATTTCTCCACATCCTTAAGCAGAGCTGTTCCCTCAAATACCCCTGACAATGCAAAGGATACAAGTATAATAAGCGTAATCTTCATCATTGAGGCAATACCGCCCCCAGCAATTATGTCCCCCAGAAAGCTTTGCTCCGGCCTGCTGTAACCCATTATTAAATAGCTTAATATATCAGCTATTGACTCCTTTTGAATAAAGAAAGCGATTACAACACCACTTACAATGCTCACCAGCATTGAAAGCTTCACATCTATTCTGAAAGCCGCAAGCACCAATATAATTAGCGCGGGCATTATCACAATCCAATTGAGATTGAAGGCCTTCATAATTTCAGCACTTATCTGGCTCTCACCCAGGTGCAGGGGATTCTTAAACGACAATATTCCATAGATGATTATACATGCTATAAAGGGTACTACTGAGGTCTTGAACATGTTCTTAATATTTATGTACAGGTCAGTATCTGTGATAGTAGCAACCAAGTTTGCACTGGATGACATGGGGGAGCACCTGTCGCCGAAATAAGCTCCTGAAATTATTGCTCCGGCTACGATATTGATGTTCATATCTCCGCCCTTCACCATTACCATGAGAATCATACCTATTGTACCAACAGTCCCAAAGGAGGTCCCCAGGAGAAAGGATACTATGCTGCACAGTATAAAGGCATACAATATGAAAAAGCTTGGATTCATAAGCTTTATACCGTAGTGCACTACATATGCCACTGTGCCGGAAGCTCTCCATATTGCGGTGATTGCGCCAATCAACAGCAGGATGTTGATAATGATCAATGACTTTCTGGTGCCTTTAATAATCATGTGCATAAGCTCTTTCAGCTTAAAGCCTCTTTTGTATGCAATTATAATAAATACTATCAGCCCAGCAAAAAGGGGATAAAAAATGTTTATCCCCTTGTAAACACTGAGCATAAGAAGTACAAAAATACCAACAAGCGCCATTATTACGTCCACGCTATTACCCCCAGCTAAATAACATATCATATATAATTATAGTCCAATGACCTACCCTTTGCCAGAGACAATTTATCTGCTTGCTTATAACTGCTCTTTCCTTGTATATAGGAATTTTATCAGAAGGAAATTACCCTATTATGTCGAACTAAATAGATGTACCTTAAAATACTCTGAGGGGAGCAATTGTATGGATCTCACTACACAAAAGGCAAGGCAAATAATCAATGCATTAAAAAACGGCGTTGTACCTGATGAAGATCTTGAGCTCCTCTGTGTAGGCAGGGATAAGGAAATCCAAGAGTTTGCAAGGTGCTTTGAAATCACCGGGGATGGCAGTGGTGCTGTAAAGTTTCTGAATGGAGAATATGGCTCAGGAAAATCCTTTCTTCTAAATGTAATTAAGCAAAATGCAGTTAAGAATAACTTCATCGTATCAAAAATACAGATAGACCGGGGCTTCAGGTTCAATAACCTTGAGCACCTGTATTACCATGTTATGCATAATCTCACACTTAATGTTACCGGAAAGTCCGTCACAAGCTTTGAAAGCATTTTTGACCTTTGGATATCAAAGCTTCAGGATAGCCCGGACAAAGGTAAGGCAGCACTCGAAATCAACGAAGTAATGTCCTCTCTGAACAAATACAACATGTCCTTCACGAGAGCTTTCCTTTCTTATATAAAGGCCCGGGTGAACAAGGACAGAGACCTTTCAGATGCAGTCGCCTCATGGCTGATGGGGGAAAGAAATATTCCTGCCCATCTTAAAGCCAAATTTGATATTATAGGAAACATAGACAGGCTTAACTCGATGGATTTCCTGAAGGCCTTCGTACAGCTCATAAAGCTTCTTGGATATGGCGGACTCATAATACTTGTAGATGAGCTTGAGCTTATTATGAGTGAAAGGGTTGATATACGCAGGGTCTCCTACGAGAACCTGAGAAGTATGGTTGACATATGCTGCTCAGGAGAATTAGGCAGCTGCATGTTCGTTTTTGCAGGCACCAATGATTTCTTTGATAATCCCGAAAAGGGCATTAAAACCTATGAGGCTTTGTCCCAGAGGCTTGGGGATGCTATAGATAAATCCAACTCAGCCTTATATGATGTCCGACAGCCAATTATGAGGCTTCAGAAGCTAAGTGTCGAAGAATTCCAGGAGCTTACAGACAGAGTTATTGAAATATATAAGATGCTATACAATTTTGAGCCCAAGACCAGCAATGAATCCATTAGAAGCTGGACCTTCATATCCTGCAAGAAGTTCGGGGCGAAAATATCAGAGCTGAGCATCCGGGAATACCTGACCAAGCTTATCGAAGTGCTTGACATAATGGAACAGCACCCGGATAACAAGGTATTCACCTCAGAGCTAAAGGCAGTCAGAAAAGGCGATGCAGAAGTGTATATAAACAATAGTCAAAAAGCTTAATAGCTGGGTGCAAAACTCAGCTATTTTTTATATTGCCATTTATTCGGCAAAAGAAAAGAGCCGGTATATAACCGGCTCTTAGGTGTATCATTAATGTGCTGCATCTCCAAGATATGCTTTCTTGACTTCAGGATTAGCAAGCAGTTCTTTACCTGTTCCCTTAAGTATGATGCGGCCTGTCTCCATAACATAGCCTGTATCGGCGATATGGAGAGCGGCATTTGCATTCTGCTCAATAAGGAGAATTGTAACTCCCTGTTTGTTTACTTGTTTTATGATATTGAATATGTCCTTTACTATGAGCGGAGCAAGTCCCAGTGATGGCTCATCCATCATCATGAGCTTAGGCCTCGACATCAGAGCTCTTCCAACCGCAAGCATCTGCTGCTCGCCGCCGGAGAGAGTACCGGACAACTGCCAAGTACGTTCCTTCAGTCTTGGAAACAGAGAATATACCCATTCCATATCTTCTTTGATTTCCTTCTCATCGTTTCTTGCAAAAGCTCCGATTTTAAGGTTTTCAAGTACTGACAGGTTGGCGAAAACTCTTCTTCCCTCAGGAACCAAGGCAATACCATTCTTTACCATGTCCTGTGTCTTCATATCAAGCAGGTTCTTGCCAAAATAGCTAATTGCACCTTGTTTAGGTTTGACAAGTCCCATTATGGCTCTAAGCGTAGTGCTCTTGCCTGCACCATTTGCACCTATAAGTGATATTATTTTGCCTTCCTCAACCTCGAGGCTTATGCCCTTTAATGCCTCAATACCTCCGTAAGCAACAACCAAATTATCAATCTTGAGCATCTTCATCCACCCCCAGATACGCTTCTATTACCCTTTGATTATTCTGGATCTCATAGGGGCTTCCCTGAGCAATTGTGATTCCGTAGTCCAGAACATAAATCCTCTTTGAAATGCCCATTACAACCTGCATATGATGCTCTATCATGAATACAGTCAGATCGAATTCATCTCTTATCCTCTTTATGAAAGCAGTTAAGTCATCAGTCTCTTTTGGATTCATTCCAGCTGCCGGCTCATCCAGAAGAAGTATTTGCGGATTGGTAGCAAGAGCTCTTGCTATTTCCAGCCTTCTCTGCTGTCCATATGGCAGTGAGCTGGATTTCTCATCCCTGTGTTCTGCCAGGCCGACCTTCTCCAGAAGATTCATAGACTTTTCAATCATCTGCTTTTCTTCTCGCTTATATCTCGGAAGCTTGAATATCGCCTCAAAGACATTGGAGTTGATACGAAGATGGTTTGCTATAAGCACATTGTCAAGAACACTTAGATCTTTAAAAAGCCTTATATTCTGGAACGTCCTAGCAATACCCAATCCTGTTATCTGGTCAGGCCTGAAACCTGTAATATCCCTCTCCTTAAATGTTTCTTTTCCTTCATCAACACTTTTTTCGTTAAATATTACTTTACCTTTAGTTGGAGTGTATACACCAGTAATCATGTTAAAGGCTGTTGTTTTACCAGCACCGTTTGGTCCGATAAGTGCCACTATTTCGCCTTTATTAAGCTCAAGGCTGAAATCCTTAACAGCAGTCAAACCACCAAACTGCATGGTTATGTTATCTGTTTTCAACAAATTCATTATTTAGTACCTCCTTTTGCAAGAGGTTTTTTCGAAAATGTCCCCATAAGCTTATCCCAGCTGAATTCCCGGGTACCCATAAGTCCATGCCTGAAGAACAGTACGACTATCATGAGAAGAGCGGAGAATACAACCATTCTTAGTCCTGGAAGAGCAGGTACTCCTGAGAACATCGGCTCATCAAGGAATCTAAGCCATTCTTGCGCTATAGTAATTACAAATGCTGATATTACGGTACCGGTGATGCTGCCCATTCCCCCAAGCACTATTATAAGAAGTACGTTGAAGGTAAGGAAGAATCTGAACATCAATGGATCCACAGCGCCTATAAGGTTTCCCAGCAAGCCGCCTCCAATACCTGCGAAGAAAGCTCCGATAGCAAATGAAAGTACTTTATGCTTGAATAAACTGATACCCATACTCTCTGCTGCTATTTCGTCTTCTCGTATCGCTTTGAAAGCTCTTCCGTAACTGCTGTTTATCAATGAAACCATAATGAAAATCGTAAACAAGGCTGTTCCAAAGCTCCACCACAGATTTGTGGTTGCCGGAATCCCCTTGAGGCCTAATGCACCATTAGTGAGTCTTTGTGTATTTGTAAATATAACTCTTATTATTTCAGCAAAGCCTAGTGTGGCTATTGCAAGATAGTCTCCCTTTAGCCTTAGTACAGGCGCACCTATCAAATAAGCTGCAGCTGCTGATAGTAAACCCGCCAGTATAAGTGACGGCAGGAAAGGCCATACAATCTTATCCAGTGGTGAGATCATCGGTGCCAAGAAGAAATTCATTTGCTTGGTTGCGATCGGCATGGTCAGCAGTGCTGTTACATAAGCACCCACAGCCATAAAGCCTGCGTGTCCCAATGAGAACAATCCGGTAAAACCATTTATAAGGTTCATACTTAGTCCAAGTACTGTATAGATAGCACATAGATTTAATACTCTTAAAATGTATGAGTCTAGTGTGGTATTAGCGATGAATATCGATATACCCAATACAATTATGGCGGCTAATGTTAAAATAGTATTCCTCTTCATAGTTACACCTTCTCCGATATTTTCTCTCCCATTATGCCGGTAGGCCTAAAGAGGAGTATTACTATAAGTAGTATAAAGGCGAAGGCATCTCTGTAGCCAGAAAGCTCTGGAAGAAATGCTACCAGAAGGATTTCGCCTACCCCGAGTATAAATCCGCCAATTACAGCGCCTTGAATATTTCCAATACCGCCAATTACCGCTGCAATAAAGCATTTAATCCCTGGCATTACACCCATAAGAGGCAATATGCTCGGGAACTTAAGTCCCCACATTATACCTCCGACAGCTGCCAGTAAGGAGCCTATTGCGAAGGTAAATGAGATAGTCCTATTTACATCAATACCCATTATCCTTGCAGTTTCAACATCCTTTGATACAGCTCTCATGGCCATACCGCTTTTCGTCTTATTAATCAAATACATAAGTGCGAATAGAAGGACTAGTGTAACAACAGGAATCATGAAAGTCAACAACTGAATACGTACGTTTCCTAACTGCACCATATTAGTGAACATAGCTATCTGCGGGAAGGTCTTGGGTCTGCCTCCAAACATTACTATAGCCAGATTCTCCAAGAGGTAAGATGCACCTATTGCAGAAATAAGAATTGAGATACGTGGAGCTTCCCTTATTGGCCTATAAGCCAAAGTCTCAACAGTAACACCAAGCACTCCTGTCAGAGCTATTGCAAGTGCAAATGCCACCCACCATGGCATTCCAAATGTCGCAACTCCGAAGAATGCAAAATATACTGCCATCATGAATATATCCCCATGGGCGAAGTTTATCAGCCTCAAAATACCATAAACCATTGTATAACCTATGGCAATGAGGGCATAAAGACTTCCCAGGGATATTCCATTAGATAAATGCTGTAAGAACATATCTAATGCCATATATACACCACCTAAGTAAAAGTGTCGGCTCTCGCCGCCTATTTCGTTTTTGGAACTATATGTTTTGCAATAAACGTCTTAAATGGATATTCAAATATTGCAAAAGCATATTCCTTGATTAAGGCTTCGTCGCCGCAGGGACAAAGCCCATAGGTTGACTAATGCTTCCTTGAGCCTTCTTTAATACAACCTATATAGCTATAACAGTATTTACTATATAGCCATAATTTGTTAAAAAAATGTCATAAAACACACTTCCTCCCTTAAAGGGAGGAAATGTATTTTACAATATATACTCTTTATTTTTACATATATGGGGAAGGATAATTCATACTTTTACAATTTATTTGATTGGTTCTACTACATCCATGAATGTGAACTTTCCATCTTTAACAACTTTTATAACAGCGCTCTTTATAGCATTTCTGTTTTCGTCAAAGTTTACAACACCTGCTGCACCCTGGAAGTCCTTTGTAGCAACCAATGCTTCTTGGATCTTTACTGAATCAGCTGTTCCAGCTGCTTCAATAGCTTTTATTATTATGAGATAAGCATCATATGCAAGAGCTGTAACTGCTGCTGGCTCTTTGCCTGGGTATTCTGCTCTGTAAGCATCAAGGAACTTTGTTGATTCAGTAGTTATCGGCTTTTCTGTTGCGAAGAATGTTGAGAATACAGCACCTTCAACAGCATCTGCACCGATTTCTATGAACTCAGGAGTTTCCCAAGTGTCACCACCGATAATTGGAGTCTTTATTCCAAGCTGTCTAGCCTGTTTTATAACAAGTGCTGATTCTGTAAAGTTACCAGGAGCAAATATTACGTCAGGATTCTGTGCTTTTATGTTTGTAAGCTGAGCTGTGAAGTCCTGATCGCCTGTATTGTAGTTAGCAACTGCAATTATTGCATTTTCATCACCAGTAAGCTTCTTGAAGTTATCTGTGAAGAATTTTGCAAGACCAACTGCATAGTCATTTGATACTTCCTGTATTATAGCTGCTTTCTTTGCGCCAAGCTTACCGAAAGCATAGTTTGACATAACTACTCCCTGGAATGGGTCTATGAAGCAAACTCTGAAGTAGAAATCGTTACCCTGTGTAACGAGAGGGTTTGTGCAAGATGTTCCCATTGCAGGAACCTTTGCATTCCTTACAATATCTCCAGCTGCCATTGAAAGTGAGCTTCCCCAGCTTCCAACTATTGCAGAAACCTTTTCTTTTTCAACCAATCTTGCTGCAGCTGTAGCTGCCTCAACTTTGTCTGACTTATTGTCAACTATAACAAGTTCAACCTTCTTGCCAAGAACTTCAGGATATAATTTGTTAGCAAGCTTTATACCTTCTAATTCAAGCTCTCCACCTGCAGCATTTGCGCCTGTTAATGGCTCAAATACACCGATCTTTATAACGTCTGCTGCTGGAGCAGCAGGCTCTGCACCTGGAGCTGGAGCTGGTTTAGCACATCCTGTAAGCACCAAGGACAATGCCATTACTACTATTAAAGTTAAGGATAACACCTTTTTCATACTATTCCTCCTTCTCATTTTAAAGCTAATCGTTTTATAGCCCTTCCCCATCCGAGCTATCATATTTATGTAAGTCACACTCTTTGCTCAATCACCTCCTTTTTCTATACTTTAACATATTCTATACTAATTTCGCAAAAGGCTTCCTTATTAGTTAAGTTTATCCAATAAAGCTTTTTTTATAATATAATTTAAGCTTTTAACCTATTAATAGATAAAAAAAACTAAGTAACAGTATACCCCTATGGAGATAACCTGCGGCTTAGAATCACTGACTACTGCACAAATCGAATTTTTACACTCATAAAATAAAATAAAAGCAATGCTGCGTATAGGCTGTAACAATTATCTATATAAAACATTTTTTCTTATTTCTACAGTCCTTATACAAATAATATAATATAATCCTCTGATAGTCAAACTATTTTAAGCATATGACATATCAGAATTATCAAATGTGCTTACTTAATATTTAACGGATATTTGCTTTACCTGCTTTCATCCATGCGCAAAACCTGTTCTCGACTATGTCAATGATTTTAAATAGCAGCAGTCCCATTAAGCTAAGTGCAAGTATGCCGCTGAACATCTGTACATAGTCCACAATCACCCAGCTGTTCATTATAAAGTAGCCTATGCCATACCTGGCTGCAAAGTTTTCGCTGAAAAAAAGCACAGCAATGCTGGTCCCCACCGTGAGACGCAAGGCGGTGATAATCTTAGGCATAACCGCTGGAATTATAATGTGCTCATACAATTGATAGCCTCTCATATCCAAGGACTTTGCCGAAGTGAAATACTCCTTGCTTAGTTCTTTCACACCGTCTCTTGTGGTTACAACTATCTGAAATACTACAATTATGGAAATAAGCACTATCTTGGAAGTATTCCCAAGCCCGAACAAAATCATCAAAACAGGCAGGAATGCTATTTTGGGAATTGGATAGAGTATATATACTATTGGCGTAATGAGTCTGTCTGCCCTTTCGTTCATCCCTGTCCACAACCCCAAAGGCAGTCCTATAATCAAGGAAAAAAACGCTGCAGCAATAATTCTCCCCAAGCTTGCCAGCACATGGGGCAGCAGTATTGACGGCAGTATTCTTATAAAGGTCAGAACGGTGTCAACCGGGTTTGGTATGACCGGCGACTGAAGCAGTATATGCAGTAAATACCAAAATATAAAAATCATGAATGTTCCATAGAGGCTCTTACCATTTACAAGTCTTTTCAAATCCATCGCCTTATTCATCCTTATCCATCCATTTGCGCACTTCAAGGCACACGCTATAATATTCCATCCTGCTTCGAAGTCCCTCATCACCAAAGTATGGGTTTTCAAGCACATGCTTGATTTTCGCCTTGCCCATTACTATTATTTTCTGCCCCAGAAACACTGCCTCTTCAATGCTGTGCGTTACTATAACCATAGTGACCGGATCGCTTTTATACAGCTTTAATACCAAGTTCTGTATGTGTTCCTTCGTAATGGCATCAAGGGCAGAAGACGGCTCATCCATAAGCAGCAGGTCAGGCTTCGTTGCAAGAGTTCTTCCTATTGCCACTCTCTGCTTCTGCCCCCCGCTAAGCTCTGCCGGATATTTACCGCTTAGGGCGCTTATTCCAAGCACTTCAAGAATGCTGTTTACATTTTCATTTATTTTCTCTTTAGTCTCGCATCTTACTTGCAATCCGAGAGCAACATTATCCCATACGCTTTTCCAGGGAAAGAGACCATAATCCTGCAGTATTATTCCGGTACTTCTTCTAATCCCGGAAAGCTTCTCTCCATTTATGCAGATACTGCCTGCCCCAGGAGCAATAAGTCCCGCCATGGCATATAGCAAGGTGGTTTTCCCGCAGCCGGAAGGACCTATTATCGCACAGGTTGAATTGCGCTCCACCTGCAGATTGATATTTTCTATAGCCCTTTCACTTCCATATGACACCTGCAGATTACTTATCCCTATCATCTCTTTATGAACTTCCCTTCAACCATGTCTTTATACTCAACCTTCACCTTAATATTCTGTATTTTTTCAATCCACTGAACAATCTTCTTTATATATGCCTCATCAGGAAGTCTTGAGCTATGATACTCAGGAAGTATGATGCTTTCCTTGATTTCCGGTTTGAGTTCAAGTTTTTCTATAAGTATTTCCTTAGCAAGGTTATCATCCTTGCTTATATCCTCTACTGCCTTGTCAAATGCCCTGTGGAAAAGCTCAATAGCCTTTTCCTTATCCTTTAGTGCCTTTCCTGTGAAAATCATTGCCTCAGGCATGAATTCATCCCTATTTTCATATACTATTTTCCCAAGTCCGTTCAGCTGACCCATGGAAGCCATAGGCTCCGGTATACAGGCCATATCAAGCTTTCCAGCCTTTATCATCTCAAGCCTTATAGGAATCTCATTTATAAAGACCTTCTCCATTTCGTATTTGTCACCTAAGTATTGCTCTGAAAGGAAATTCGTAACGCTTATTTCCATCATGCCGACTTTAATATTCTTCTTTTCAGTGAAATCCTTGCTAACCAGGAAGGGAAAGCTGCCATCGGTGCTTGTGGTGATTTTTACATCAAATCCATTATGTACATTGTCAACAAAGGCAATCAGGTCCACCATGGCACCGTCAAGCTCACCAGTCTGCAGAGCACTCTGCCTATTGGTGGCATTTGTGTATACCTGGATTTCTGCATCCAGACCTAACTCTTTAAAATATCCTTTTTTCTCAGCAAGAAATATCGGTGCGGAATCCGCTGCGGGCATAACTCCTATTCTAAGCTTAGGTATTTCGCTGCTGCTCGGCTGGGCGTTGGTTTTTGGGCTGCATCCGCTGGCAGCGATCATTATTGCACATAATAGTACAGCCATTACTGTTTTCTTCTTCATCTATATAACCCCCACTCATATTAATGATACATGTATATTTTATTGCTAATCCTGGTAAAAGGCAATAAAAAAAGCCGCATAAGCGGCTTTTAATAGAATTCTACATAAGGAACATGGCAGCTATTGTAGTTACTATAAGACCTATAACCACAGGCTTCAGGTTGCGGCGTGCCAGTTCGAAGGGGTCTACACCGCATATTGCGGCTGCAGGTATGACAGCCCAAGGTATCAGAGTTCCTCCACCTACCCAAATAGCAGCAATCTGCCCAAGTGCGGTAAGTGTTGCTACTCCAGAGCCTATAGCCACAGAAAACAGCTTAGCTATCGAACCCACAAGAGATATTCCGGAAAAACCTGAGCCATCAAGGCCTGTTATAGCGCCAACTATTGTAGCCGTGGCTGCCCCAACCCCTTGGTTCAGTGGTACAATGCCCGCCAGTGCTACGCCCAGATCGTTGACAAGTCCATTTGACTCGGCTGGCAGCACTTTCCCGAAAATATCAAGCAGCGCTGAATCTCCCAAGTAGAAAAATGCTGCTATCGGTATTACTGGTCCGAATACCTTGAAGCCGAACTGCAGCCCTTCTATAAGATGATGGGTAATTTTCCCCAGAGGATCCCCGCTGTATGCAAAGAAGGTTATTATTATCAATATAAGCATTGAGGTCCCACCGATTAAAGCTGTGGCATCGCCTCCCTGCAGCTTTGCAATAGACATTATCACTATATCAATTGCAAAAAGCAATGGTACCAAAGTTGCAAGAGCCTTCCTTGTAGATGGTGCCATATTCTTCATTATTTTCGCATCATCATCAATTTCCGTTAATGTGACTTTATTATCTAGTTCTTCAACCTTTAATATCCCTGACTTCATATCCCTTCTCAGCATCCAGAACGCGACTATAGTAGTAACTGCCCCCATTATAAATACCAATGGTATACTTGCAGCAACTACATCCCCCACAGGTATTCCTGCTCCGTCAGCAGTGATTTTAGGCGCCCCTTGGATTATGAAATCACCGGATAATGCAATCCCATGTCCGAATAGGTTCATAGCCATTGCAACACCTATAGCAGGAAGCTTCGCTTTAATCGCAACCGGCAAAAGCACAGCTCCCATCAATGCCACAGCCGGAGATGGCCAGAAGAACCAGGATATAACCATCATCAGTATGCCTATCACCCAATATGCTAAAGTAGGGGTGCGTATCAGCTTGGTAAAAGGATACACCATAGCTTCATTTATGCCTGTTTTCATCAATACCTTGCTCATACCGAAAATGATTGATATTACAAGTATCGTACCTAGAAGTTCCTTGATTGCATATGCGAAGCTGTTAAATATCCCGGTGACTGAATGGGTAACCGAAGAGGTTGCTATGAATCCCAGCACGAGAATTCCTGCAACGCAGATAAAGCTGGTATCCTTTTTCATCACAATGAAGGCTATTATTAGCACTATGAAAACCAAGTACGCCCAGTGTAAAGCGGTAAGTGTAACTCCCATTGAGTCTCATCCTTAAAAAAAAATATATTAATTAATACACAATATGCGTGAGCCGCAAATAGGGTACTGAATATTTCGCATAAATATAATGATGTGACATTACGGGGCGGCGTGGAAACCGCCCCCTACATGTGATTTATCCGTAGGGGCGGGTTTCCATGCCCGCCCGCATACGTCGCATCCTTCTACATACCCGACAGAAAAAAAGATATGTCCGGGAGGATCCCCTGACATATCTTTGCAATTTTTAGTAACAGTAGAAGCTTTCTATCTGTCTCAAGTTTATACCGAAGTATACCCACCTATATCCGGTCCATCTCCAGCCTGACACTGAACGCCGACCCACAAAGGTAAGCCATACCCAGAATTCTCTGCCATTTCTAAGCTGCAGATATACAAATCTGTATCTGCATCTTCTTATGGATCCCGGATCAATAGCCTGAACTCCGAAGCCCTGCTGTGCTTTTAACTGTGGAGCCACTGAAGGAGGCGGTCCTGATGGAGGTCCGTCTGATGGCCCAAACCCTGGCCCCTGACCACCAGGTATTAGTGGAAACTGAGGTCCAAAGCCTCCTGGAACAGGCGGACGTTGTCTGTAAAAAGGACAATTTTCACAGAGCTCATCGTCTAATGCAATATCTTCATTTTCATCATCATACATAACAATCACTCCCATACACATTTGCTACCAGTATATGCATGGAGCATGTACAAGGTTCTAAAAAAAAATAAGCCGAGCTGTCTGCCCGGCTTATTGTGCTTTATATTGAATTTATAGGCTAAAGCCTTCTATGAACTCTATTTCTACACCATTAGGATCTTTAACAAATAGGAATCTCACTCCTCCCGGAGCACCTAAAGGTCCACGGCTTATAGCCACGTTCTTATCCTTAAGCATTACCACTGTGTCTTCAAGGCTATCTACATTAAAGCCTATTGATACAGGTATACTCCCACAGGCAGCCTCATGCCCCCCATGAGTAATCAGCTCAATAGCACTGCCTTCCTCATCCTTTAAAAACATTATATCCACACCAGGCTGCGGAGAAAATCTTTTTACTTCCTTCAAGCCTAATACATCCGTATAGAATTTTGAGGACTCCTCCATATCTTTTACTGTAATCGTGACAAAACCGTACTTCATAATACTTCCTCCCTTATGCAATTATTCAATAAAGCTAATTATATTATAGCACTTTTATCCGTATTTATATGTCTTGTCAGTATCAGGTTTCCTACAGCAATAAATGCTCCCAGAACAAATACGTATTTATAGCCAAAGGCATTCCAAACCAAGCTGCCCAGCCACGGCACCACCATTGATACTGCGTGGTCTATGCTAAGTCCCATGGATAGCGTCGGGGATACATCCTCTGGACAAATAGCTATTTTCTTAAGATATGTAGCTCTGGCAATACTTGTCGCATTCAGCAGCTGGTCTATGACAAAGCAGCCGCATATTATTAGAAGTGCTGCTCCACTGACACCAAATAACCCTGACACACCCTCAGCAAATGCATAGCCTGCACAAATAATTATAAGCGCCATAGCCTCTAAAGCAAGCACGAACCGTTCACCCTTTTTGTCTATCATGCTCCCTATATATGGCTTGAATACAATCCCAATTCCCGCAGTGAAAAAACCGAGCACTGCAAAGGTGCTAACCCCTTGGCTAAAAACTTTAATAAGCACCCAGGGTCCAAAGGTTATGAATATCTGCTTCCTTGCACCATACAAAACATTAAGCCAGTAAAAAAGCTTATACTCCTTCCGAAAGAATAGCCCCCTCACTTTGACCTTGGGCTTGTGCGGTGTCATAAACAATATCAGCAGGCATGCGCATATGAATGCAAGGGCACCTACTGTAAAGGCAACGCTGTAGTTGACCTTCACAAACCTGAATATAAAGGCTGTCGTCAGGCTGGTGCCCAGGAAAGCAGCCGTATTCAAGCCGTTAATCCTTCCCAGCACCTTTCCTAGATTACCCTCTTCGGCCAGATTCATTCCTATACTGTTGGCCATAGGCATAAATAGATGCTGTCCCATGCTATACACTGTCATCCACAGCATCATGGTATAGTAATCTGATGAAAGATGTCCAAGCCCCAGCAGTCCTAATGCAGCCAACATATTTGCCAAAGAAGCTATCCTTACGTCCCCAAGAAATAATAGTGCTCCTGATACAAATACCACCAGAAACCCCGGAAGCTCTCTGGGGAACTCAAGTATAGTCCTTTGAGAAACTGTCAGATGAAAAGTATCACTAAGATAATTATTAAAAACTGATGCATCAATGCTCTGGCTGATTCCAATAAAAGCGCTGGCAAGCATAAATAATATCAAATCTCTGTTTTTCAATCCCTAACCCCCATTACACACATCAAAATATGCTTCAAATATTTCTAGTACTCTGTAACACTTAAACCTTGCATTACTCGGCGAGGAAAATTTTCGTATGACAAGGCGGAGGATTGAGTAATACTGGCAGTATTACGAATGACGACAACGCAGTCATACGGAAATTTAACCGGCGATAATGTAAGGAATTAGGTGTTACAGAGTACTATGTTCTAGTAGTAAGTATCTTATCTTCCATTCCGTTAAGCTGTGTGATTTCCGCTTCACTTAGCTTTGCAAGTATCTCTTTCCTATATTTAATACCTATTAAGTGTCTTATTTTTATGCCCTCATCAGCTGCATCAGACCAATTTATCTTCTTTCTGTTATAATACAGGTCATAGTCCACTATCCTTGTACTATCATCCAGCAGCTCCAAACCCAATAGTATCTTCTTAATATGTATGGGATTGTGGAAAGTAAAAAATCTTACCCTATAAACATCCACTGACATCATAGGTCTCGGGTTGTCCTTGCCCCAAGACTCTCCCAGTATTATCCCAAGCTCCAGCCATTCCATCATATTGAGAAGTCTCTCATAGTGAAGCTTATATTCACTATATCTGTCAAATATTCTTATCTCAAGCTCATACCAATCCTTATTTTCCAACCCGCTATTTAGATATTTCAGTGCATGGGCTCTTAGCTCCCTCAAAAGAGGCCTGTATCTCTTCTCAATGAACACGGCCTTTTTATACATATCATTTACACTCATGGTCCTATGTATAGGCTTGTCAGTTATAGCCACTACTGTACCTTTTTCATTGTATGAATTAAGAATCTCTAATAAATCCCCTTCTATGCAGTTATAATCCTCGCCTATTTCTTTTACAACCCTCTCTAAATCCCCCATTGCCCTTAATATTAATATTCTGGTTGCGATACGGGCCCTGGCTATCAGATGGCTCCTTTTGTCATTCATAAGGTTGCATAGTACTACATCCGGCTCCTCCATTATTATCAGAGCATCTTTTAGCTGCTGCATATCGACGACATCAGTTATTTTGTCAGTAATAAATATTATGGTATAATCCTCTCCTGCTTTTTCAAAGGCAGCATCAAAATCATAGCAGTCTGCTTTCATTTCTTGAACAAGGTAAGCCTTCAGTTCTTGAATGCTGCTGCTCTCAAAAATCAGTATTTTGGGTCCGCTTCTAACCAGAGAAAACATTTATACTACCTCCATTAAATAAATATCATAACCCTATCTTGTGCCTTCCCAGTCTTGCATCATCTGTGCCGGAAGGATAGCATAGCGTCGTGCACACACCTGACTCCAGCCCTATAATATTTATGTATTCGATTCCGTTAAAGTACAGTCTATCATCTATACAACCGTTTTTCAGTGTCAGATCATGCCCAAACAGGTTATATTGAGCAGGTTCCTCAAGCACCCCTTTAGGCATATGACTTATCCTGAAGCTTAGGCTCCCTATCTTCACAGTTTCAGCTTCCTTGATAATATGACTTCTCCTAAAATGCTTGCTCACAATTTCAGCGTTGTCATGATTGCCCAAGGCCAGTGTAGTCTCAGCACCGGAGTCCTCAAGTATGACCCTTAAGCGCTTTATCCATTTCTCATGGTCATAGATTGAAGTAGGGTAAAGCTGCAGCTTTATATTATCCACCAAGTCACCAGTATGGACAATGTAGTCAGGCTTCAACGCTTCTATAAGCAGCTTAAGATCTGGATAAAAGCTGGCTGGAGTGTCAGACACATGAAGCAGCCTCTTCTCATTAGACTCTGACAGCTCAATAGGGATATAAAGCTTCCCAATCACGTTGTATATAAACTCCTTGAAATTTATCATAATGTACTCCATTCACAATCTTATATATATGTGCGAAAAAGATTTATCATATATAAAAACAGTAGAAGCATCTGCTTTTATTTTATCAGTAATGTACTTTTCGCACATATGAATTAAGGAAAATGTTTTGCACATTCTGATTTCAATTCAAAATGTTTAGTACAAAACATCTTAATAAATTATTTCATCTATTTCCCAATTAGTCAAACAAAAAAAGAACAGCATCACTGCTATTCTTCATATAATTTCATTCAATTAGACCTTCGGAAGGTTTATCCCATAAAAAATCTCAGTGATTTCTCTGTCCAACTTTTTTTCTATCTCTTTCTTCTCAATACTGCTCAGATCCTCTTCCTTTATTTCAAATAAATAGTTGCTGAGTTCCAAGTCAGTTATTCTCATCTTTGTATGAAATATATTGGATTGATATATATTCATATCTATCAGACTATACCTATCTATAGTTTCTTTGGCTATGAAGTTTTGTATTGAGTTAATCTTGTGATCTATGAAATGCTTCCGTCCGTTTATATCCCTGGTATAGCCTCTAACCCTGTAATCTATTGTTATAATATCCGAATCAAAGCTCTGGATAAGATAATTCAATGCCTTCAGCGGGGATATCGTTCCACAGGTAGTCACATCAATATCAACCCTAAAGGTGCTGATTTCATTCTGTGGATGGCTTTCAGGGTAGGTGTGAACTGTTACATGACTCTTATCAAGGTGTCCTACTATATTCTCCCTCAGGGGGGTTATAATCCCTCTATTGCAGGAAGGATCAAGAACATAGAGAGGAACCTCCTCCTCTGAAATCAGAAGCGTAACACTGGCTCCCTGAGGATCGTAATCCTGCTTAGCCACATTCAGTACACTGGCACCTATTATCTCTGTTACATCACTAAGTATTTTTGTCAGCCTGGTTGAATTATACTGCTCATCTATATACTCTATATACTTCTTTCGGTCTTCATCAGACTTGGTATAGCATATATCATAGATATTAAAGCTCAAAGATTTAGTCAGATTATTAAAGCCATAGAGCTTGAGCTTGCCTTTTTCGGCCTTCATAAGCATCACACCCCATTTCATTAGTCTATTTTCCCCATAAGGCATATAAAAAACTGCAGGATATGCAGCAGTTTATATATTATGAGCCACTATAATATTAAGCTCTAATGGATGGATTGTCAACCTTTCGGGCGCAATATGTAAGTGTTAAAAAAATAATTTTTTTCAAACTCAGAACTGCTGTCTCCATAATATTCATCCTCTTCCCTTTCCTTATAAAGGGCGTCCAGATCAATATCCCCTATTATTAGGAAATCCCCCTCCGGATGCTCTGCTATTGCTACTACACCATCCTCCTTTGGCGTCATGCCAATGGGGGCAAAGACCCCTGCTTTTCCTGTGAAATGCAGTCCGCAGAACCAGCCGTTCAGTGCCGCCTTAACTCCATACACATGTGCCTCCTGTACTCTTGGCCATATGCCCCGCAGTGCCCTGTGGTACCTATACTCCTCATTATTAGCTATTGGAAGCACAACAACGTCGCAGTTCTTGCTCCTTGCAAGGTTGAACACTTCATAATATGTTGCATCCATACAGACAGGAAATGCCATATTTCCTATGTCCAGAGAAAACACCTTGAATTCGCTTCCTCTCTTAATCCCGAGCTTTTCCTCAAAATCTGTAAGATGCAGCTTCATCTGCCTTCCGAGTATAATCCCCTCACGGGAAATAATCGCTCCGCCGTTATACAGAGCTCCATTGTCTTTTATAAAATAACTTCCTGTGTAAATATATACTGAGTATTTTGCAGCCAGCTTACACATTATATTTTCTATTGCACCCTGAACCGGTGCCGAGATACTATAAAGCAGAGGGTATAGCTTATTCAAATCGCCCTCTGAGCTGCTGACATGGGCTGCTGCTTTTCTGTTCAAGCAACGGTTCAAGAGGTTAAAACCGGGTATTACTCCAAACAGCTCAAAGAAATTATATTCAGGAAAGGCTATTATATCACAGTCTTGCTCTGCTGCTGATTTTACAAAGCCCTCCATTATATCGGCATATGCTCCAATGCTGTTTGCTGCAGTTATTTTTCTTTGCACAGCAGCAGCCTTGATACCTCTCATTTCATCTTCGGGGCAATTCTTCATGATTTTTAATCCTCTGGGGCTTATTCTTATCCTGTCATCCCTAAGCTTCCACCTGAACCACTTTTCCAATAAGCTATTCATTATATCCTCCATTTAGAGCTGACATAAACATATCCTTATACGCTTCTATATTGAGCTGTGCAAGGGTATCAAACTTTCTAACCGCTTGCTTCCTCATTTCATTGTTGAGCTCTGCTGCAATGATTGTCTCCTCCCTGCTTTCTCCTTCAAACGCCAGGTAGCCATCCTCTTCTTTAGTCATATCCAAGGGGGCATGTATTATGGAAGAGCCCCGGAAGCCATGTCCCTTGAAGTTCCCCTTGAAGTTGCTTTCTATACCGAAGAACAGATTCGCCTGCACATTCTGCCATAGTCCCGCAAGCTGCCTGGACATATTCCCGCTTCCTATAATCGCTGTAGGAGCCAGTACCAGCTCCACCCCCGACATGGCAAGCGCCCGCGAAACCTGTGGATAGAATACATCAGTAGCTATTATTATACCAACCTTCATTCCACCAAGAGAAATGCTGCTCAGCGCGCTTCCGCGGGAAAGCCCAAGCTCTTTTTCCCATCTGGCAAGATATATCTGCCTTTGCTCCATTATTATATTTCCATCCATTATAATACAGGAGGAATGATAGGTATTTTCCGATTCTGCTTCATAGTAACTCCCCGGACATATTGCCATACCCTTATAGGCCTTTGATAGTTCAGTTACATCATGTACATATCTCTTGCCATTTTCGAAAAGGCACCCTAATAGTGCAGGTAAAACCACTATTTTTATTTCCTGCCGATGGCAAAGCTCAAGCCAGCTATCAGTCTTTTCCGCAAGCCTTTCATAGCTGGTAAGCGCTAGACAATCATTATTAAACACTATAGAGGCTACCTTCATTTCAATCCTCTCCCTAAGGGCTTTTGAATCAAAACATGATAAAGGGCGAAAGCCAGATAGCCGCTTCCTGTAGCAAACCCTACCCCTGTCTTTGCCTCACCCGTATCCCTGTCAAAGCTCTCGCACAGGAGCCCAAAGTCCATATCGGCAGCTTTCAGCCACTCAATCGCTTGCTCCTGCAGTAGGGGGTTCAGTATGCTTCCGCACAGTCCAAGCCCCGAAGGTGTATTTGGATGATGATCACATGCCAATTCTTTGATTTCCGATGCTTCACAGTAGTATCTGTACTTATCGGAGTAGTAATAGTTTATTGTGTTTATGAAAAGTTCCTCGCTGCTGTCAATAAAACCGTAATAGTGCAGCAATCCAAGATTCCCGGGAGGATCATTATAGAGACTGTAATTTCCTTTACCATCCCCTGACCATACAAATATCCTTTTTCCATCTATCTCTTTCACAAGCTGTGAATATATTCCTTTATATATACCCTCTATCCTATCACTCAGAATTCCTGCCTTTTCCCTAAGACCTCTTCTCTCATATATACCTAAAAGGTTTTTCAGTCCCTTCCACAGTATCACATTGTCTATAGTAAGAAAGGGATAGTCGCTGGGATCGTCTGAGGGCATCAAGAAAGTCCCATATAGCCCGGTATCGCAGTCATATTCCCTCTCAATCCTCATAAATGCAGAATCAAGGGCCTTCATAACCTCATCATTGATATCTCCCATGCCTTCCAGAAGTATGAAATAGCTGGCAGCTTCATCAAGCTCAAATCCAGGGTAAAACACAGTTCCATCTATGTAGTGCGCATGATCTCCAGGGTTCTTTGAATGCATCATAATCATATCTCTGCACAAGCTTGAATGAAATTCTCTGTCCACCAACTTTATGGCAGGAAATGACCACAAGAAGCTGTCCCGCTCCCAGAAAGCCCCCGAGACATAATATCTTGGACTCCTTGAGGTCAATGCAGCATATCTGTCACTTTCCATATCTTTTCCTACTGCAAAAAAGTAATTGAAGAACATGTTTTCATTTAAACGCCTTTGAAGCAAAATGTCCTTTTCATATTTCACTGCTTTACTCTTTAGCCAGCTTGACAGCTCAGTATATATGCAGTTGTAGCCCTTTCTCCTGAAATGTATAAGAGTTGTAGAAGCACCATCCATGTCTGAATTTACAGTAATATAAAATGCATTGCGTCCGCCGCATTTAAGCTTTAGGACAAGGTTTTCCCCCTCAATGCATTGATGCTCAAAGTTCTTATCCCCGCCAAAGGCCATACTGAAGCTGATGCTGCCGGAGGTTATATTTACTGCGGGGTTACCCAGCCACTTATCCAGTTTTATTTCCTTTGTGAATACCGAATCATGGGAGTTAAACCGCAGAAAACCGAGCTTATCTAAAGTGCATACAAGCCTTGCCTCAATTTCATGGGAGCTTTCCAGCTCATATACAAAGCCCTTTTCGTAGAGATCGGCATAAAGCTTTACACTCACCTGTATTCCACCCTCAAGCTCAAAGCAGAAGGCCGGTATATAGTAATTCTCCAGAGCTACCCTTGAGTGCTGAATTGTTAATCTTCTGCCATCCATATAAAACTCCGGCCTAAACAGAGTTTCCTCACCCTTAACTTCTATAAGCCCTTTATTTGACAAGGTCAATATGTTCATGCTCCTGACAGACGCATCATAAGGATCGATTTCAGGCAGGCTTATATAATGGTTGCCTGCATAAAGCACCCTTTCATTCTTATCAATTTCCTTGGGGGTCGTCAGTATCTTGCTCATATAAAGCCTCCTGATTTTTGACTCTCCTCCAGAAGCTTATGGTGCTGCTTCGGCGAAAGCCCATACACCTTTTTAAATGCCCTGACAAAGCTTGAATAGTCCCCGAAGCCGCATTCTGAGCAGGCTTCTGTCATAGATTTCCCTGACTTTATGAGAACATTGGCCATCATCAGTCGTTTTTGCAGAATGTAGCTGTGTATTGTATAACCCGTCTGACTCTTAAACTTATGCATCAGATGATACCTGCTCATATAGAATCTGGATGCCAAGTTCTCTACCGACATGTCTTCACATAAGTTTTCGTTAATATGTCTTATTACTTCTCCAATGCTTTCATTATAATCCCCGTCTTCCTGGTGTTTTACTGCCTCAGGTGTAAGATACAGCCTATTGAGATATATGATGAATTGCAGAAATAATGCATTTTTAAGCGCTTGGCTGCCAAACCCGACTTTTATATTTTCTTCTTTTAGCTGTGAAAGAATGTATTTGCCTGGCCGAAGGAGCTCGGTATCCAATCTCAGTAAGTTGCGCTTTTCTTTGGAGGCAATATCGAAGCAAGTCAGCAGGTTGCTGTCAGGACTATTATGCTTGGTCAAAAAATTCGAATTGATCCATAGGATCATCCTCTCGTAGGTTCCGGAAGCATCAACTATGGTCTTATGTATCTCGCTGCTGCTCACGAGAAGTATATCCCAAGGCTTAAGCTTGTATGCCTTTCCTTCAATAAGATATGTGACATTGCCCGATATAAAAATGATTATTTTATTAAAATCATGGAAGTGCAATTCAAACTCCATGCTTTTTCTATCCTTCAAATGGAAGAACTCAAAGTCCTTATTCAGGTACCCCCGCCTGCTGCCAGTTAGCAAAACATCCTCTTTCATACAATACCTCCCACGTACTTTCCAAGGCTCAAAGCCTTACATACATTTCATTGTCCATTGCCTATTGCCCATCGCTTTTATACTATAGCACTTATTGCAATGTTTCAAGCATTTTAGGCAACAAATATAGCAAAAGCTTTGAATATAATATATGTAAAGAATACCGCTAAATATACTTAAATATACTGGAAATATATTAGGAGGTAAGAACATGGATAAAAAACTCAACGTAGGAATTCTTGGAGGAACAGGCTTTGTGGGGCAGAGGCTTGTTACACTTCTTCATGACCACCCATACTTTAATATTAAGGTTATCGCCGCAAGTGAACGCTCTGCAGGTAAAAGCTTTAGTGACGCAGTTTCGGGAAAATGGAAGCTCTCCCAACCCATTCATGACAGTGTAAAAAATATGACAGTTAAAAATCTGCATAATGTTGAGGAAATCAGCAGCGAAGTGGATTTTGTGTTTTGCGCTGTAGACATGCCTGCAAGTGAAATACGGGAAATCGAAGAAAGATATGCAAAAGCAGAAACTCCCGTAGTATCTAACAATTCTGCCCATAGGTTAACCCCAGATGTCCCGGTTGTTATACCTGAGGTAAATCCAGAGCACCTATCTATTATTGAAAGACAGAAGCAGCGGCTTGGAACAAGCAGAGGCTTCATAGTAGCCAAGCCCAACTGCTCTATCCAAAGCTACGTTCCTGCAATAAATGCTCTTATGGACTTCAAGCCTTCGGCAATATCAGTATGTACGTATCAGGCTATTTCCGGGAGTGGAAAGACCTTTGCAGACTGGCCTGAAATGGTAGATAACATAATTCCTTTCATATCCGGCGAGGAAGAGAAAAGCGAACAAGAGCCTCTCAAGGTTTGGGGACACATCGAGAGTACTGAGATAGTTAAAGCCACCGCACCAATAATAACAGCACAGTGCATAAGGGTGCCTGCAGCCGAAGGCCATATGGCCGCAGTATCTGTTTCCTTTACAAACAAGCCTACCATGGACACAATGATTGAGCGGTGGAAAAACTACAAAGGTAAGCCTCAATTATTTGAGCTTCCCACTGCGCCAAAGCAGTTCCTCACATATTTCAGCGAAGACAACAGACCCCAGACAAAGCTTGACAGGGACATTGAAAACGGAATGGGTATAACGATTGGAAGGCTTAGGGAAGACAGCATTTTTGACTATAAATTTGTATGTCTGTCTCACAATACCCTAAGAGGCGCGGCAGGAGGCTCAGTATTGACCGCGGAGCTGCTCGCTGCTGAAGGCTATATCGCAGCAAAATAAGAATGTAATATATACTAGAAAAACTGTCGTTTATCAACGACAGTTTTTCTTTTACCCTAGCTATATAATAAATATTTAGACGACAAGGTTGATAGATCTATTTCAAGGAACTTTTTAAAACATTCACAGTAAGGGAATAAATATCTCCTACTTATCAAAACTACTATTATATTATTCTGGAAGGTGATGCTATGTTTAAAGACAGAAATGACGCTGGAAGAAAGCTGTTAAAGGAATTGGAAAGGTTCAAGGCTGAGAACCCCTTGATTCTTGCTGTACCTAGAGGTGGTGTTGTAACAGCTCATGAAATGATAAAGGAGCTTGCCCTGGACTGGGATCTCATCATTCCGCGTAAAATCGGAGCACCCCATAACAAGGAAGTTGCCATAGGGGCAATATCCTACGACGGAAGCTATTTTACTGATGAAGGCTATGTCCATATGCTCGGAGTTTCACCCAGATACATAGAGGAAGAAGCAGCCTTTCAGTTGGACGAAATTAAACGCCGGATGAGAGAGTATAAGGGTACGGATGATTTCCCAAAGGTAAGAGATAGAACGGTCATAATTGTAGATGACGGAATTGCGACAGGCTTTACCCTGCTAGCTGCAATAAAGTCCGTTAAGCAGCAGGGTGCGAGCAAGGTTATTATAGCAGTTCCTGTAGCACCCCCTGATACTGTTGAAAGGCTATCAAAGGAAGTTGATGAGGTAATATGCTTGGAGGTACCTGAAGAATTCTATGCTGTTGGTATGCACTATAAAAATTTCGCTGAGGTTACAGATGTCGAAATAACTGCAATCATGAATGACTTAAGGAGGTAAATTATGCAATACAAAATGGTAGCTATAGATATGGACGGCACCTTGCTTACCCCTGAGCTTAAAATCTCAAGGGAGACCATAGAGACTGTAAGGAAGGTAATTGACATGGGCGTTATTGTAACGCTTTCTACCGGAAGGATGTATCCTGCTGCTCTTCCTTTTGCCCTGGAGCTTCAGCTGGATGTGCCCCTGATAACCTGCAATGGTGCGCTAATCAAGTGCTCGAGGACAGGCAGAGAATATCACAAAAAAGCCCTTTCAAAGGAGCATTGTAATGAGATACTGGAATACTGCATCTCCAGCGACCTGGACTTAAGCTTGTACAAGAATGATGAAATATATACCAGCGGATCTTACAACCTGCATATACATGAAGAAATAGACAAAGCGGAGCCTCGGGTAATAGATGATTTGAGATCAGCGGTTGATGATTCAATAATAAAGATAATGCTAAGCAGCAAAAACAAATCAGCCCTTGAATATCACTCCGAAACTATTTATAAAAGCTATAAGGACATATTGAATATTTATTTTTCGCTGCCTTGGTTTACTGAGGTAGTACATAAGGAAGCCAATAAAAGCCACGCTCTTGAATATCTCGCAAAGCACTTTGACATAAAAGAAGAAGAAGTCATCGCAATAGGCGACAACTTCAACGATATGGACATGATGCAGTATGCAGGTTTAGGCGTCGCAATGGGCAACGCTCCTGAATACCTTAAGGAATCAGCAGATTATGTTACCCGCTCCAATGATGAGGATGGGGTAAGACATGTATTGGAAAAATTCATACTAAATGACCGCTAAAGCTTTATGGTTAATATATAACTTTCTTTTGTACAGTTCGAAATGCTCCATGTAGAGGACTCTGGCAGACTTAGTGTCAATCCGGCCGCATCAAAGTCCTGTTTATTAATATATTGGACTCCATAATTGCTGCCGCTGCTGTCAGTGAAGCTTATTATACTGTTTGTCTTCAGGTATTCTACATATTCCTCAAGACACAGGTTATTTACCTTCATAAACTCTGAATGAACGCTCCCAACATATCGGACATGCCAAGGCTCATAAATTATGCCGGTGATCCCCGTTTTGTCCTTTGGGTACCTGATTATAAATCCGAACTTCCAGCTATTATCCGCCAGCCACTTGCCCTGCTTAGTATTGCCAAAATTACTGATCAAGCCTGTCCCCTCGCTGCATATATCAGCCGCAAGACCTGTCTGATGTTCGCTTGAACCGGGTAATGCAACTACCTTCGAAGCTTCCTCCATTGCGGCCTTACGGTTCATTCTCCTGGACAATAGGCTCGTCTTATTATTAAAAAGGCTTGTCTGCTTGTCGAAGGTCCTAAAGGCGCTTGTTATTACCATCCCCGAAACACCATCATTATAAGCGGCATCCAGCATGAAATTAAGCTGCTGCATTGCTATTTTGTCCAGCCTCAGGTTAACAGCTGACCTGCCCCTTGAAGGCTTTGAATAAATCATGCTTGAGGGAAAATAGTTGCGGTCCAATGTATTCTTCTTATTAACAAGCAGCAAGTTATTCTCCAAGCTCTTACTGATATTCCCCTTATCTACGGTTTCAATGCTTGTCCCAAGGTTTCGCACCACAAATTGAGCTTTAGCGTCAGTAACCTCGAGGGTGACTTCTGCTAATAGAGAGACACTATCCTTTCCCGAAAAGAACAACTGTGGCTCAAGAACACTTTTATGCGAATCAACCATGCCCTCTCGCCTGCATATATTTACGTAGGCCTTGAAGCTATATGGCCGAGCTATATCTATCCTCCCGCTGTTGCTGAGCACCAAAGCCTTTTCATTCACTTCAATATTTCTGTCCATCTCTTTGATGATAATTCTATAGTTCGCATCATCTATATGTAATAAGCCTGTAGCTTGATTGAAGGAGAAGATTAAGTTACTCTCCCTCGATAGCTCAGAAAGCGTTATTGTGACATTCTCATCATTAAATTCCGTATTTGCTGAAAAAACCGCTAAAATATCTCCCTGCCCATTATAAGCAGCCTCATCTGCAAATATAACTGTATTAAACAATAAAACTGCTGCAAATATAATTGCAATTATCTTCTTCATTCACCCCTCCAACAATATCTGACATTAATCATCCACTTTCTCGATTATATCAAATTTTTCGCCCCTTAGCCATTGTTTTATTGTCATCAGAGCCTACAAATATCAAGCAGCTTTTCTTCATATTCGGGTATATGTTTCTAAAACTATGATGCCAGATATTCACATATGATGACAATATTACATATCTCATTTTTTTACCAAAAAGTTCTCCGCTGACTTTATGAGTTTTCTCTTTGAAAATGCTGTTAACTCATATATAATCAATTATGTATGAGTTAAGAGAACTTTTAGAGAAAGGAGTCACAAATGAGCATATTAACAGTTAAAAACTTAAGCCATGGATTTGGCGACCGTGCGATATTCAATAATGTTTCCTTCAGATTGTTGAAGGGAGAACATATTGGACTTATCGGTGCGAACGGAGAAGGCAAGTCCACTTTTATGAATATAGTCACAGGAAAGCTTGAGCCTGATGATGGTCAGGTGGAATGGTCAAAGCGCGTCAGAGTGGGATATTTAGATCAGCATACCTCTTTGGAGAAGGGAATGACCATAAGGGATGTCCTGAAAACCGCCTATAAATATCTTTTTGACCTTGAAGCAGAAATGAATGAGATATGCGACAAAATGGCATCTGCTACACCGGAGGAATTGGAGCAGCTCCTTGAGGATATGGGAACTATACAGGAAACATTGGAGCATAACGATTTTTATATTATCGATTCAAAGGTTGAAGAAATAGGCCGTGGCTTGGGCTTAGGAGACATCGGACTCGATAAGGAAGTACAGGAGCTCTCCGGCGGACAGCGTACAAAGGTTCTGCTTGCAAAGCTGCTTCTAGAAAAGCCTGATATACTATTGTTGGACGAGCCTACCAACTATCTTGATGAAAAGCACATTGACTGGTTGAAAAGGTATCTTCTGGAATATGAAAATGCCTTCATACTTATATCCCATGACATTCCATTCCTCAACAGCGTAGTAAACCTTATATATCACATGGGGAACTTGGAATTGAACCGTTATGTGGGAGATTATGATAATTTCCTTCAGGTTTATGAGGCTAGAAAGTCTCAGCTGGAGGCTGCCTACAACAAACAGCAGCTGGAAATCGCTGACCTCAAGGACTTTGTGAATAGAAACAAAGCCAGGGTCGCTACCAGGAATATGGCAATGTCACGTCAGAAGAAGCTGGACAAGATGGAAGTAATCGAGCTGGCCAAGGAAAAGTTAAAACCGGAGTTCTATTTTAAGGCAGCCAGAACCTCAGGCAAGCTGATTTTTGAAGCAAAAGAGCTTGTCATTGGTTACGATGAACCCCTTTCAAAGCCCTTGAATCTGAAAATGGAGCGAGGTCAAAAGATAGCTCTAGTTGGAGCCAACGGACTTGGAAAGACTACATTGCTTAGAAGCATACTCGGTGAAATAAAAGCTATTTCAGGTGAAGTAGAACTCGGAGACAACCTGCACATAGGCTATTTTGAGCAGGAAATAAAGGGTGCCAATTACAGTACCTGCATCGAAGAGGTATGGAAGGACTTCCCATCCCTCAACCAATACGAGGTTCGATCAGCTTTGGCAAAGTGCGGACTTACCACCAAACACATTGAGAGCAAGGTTGTAGTGCTGAGCGGAGGGGAGCAGGCGAAGGTACGCCTCTGTAAGCTGATAAACAAAGAGACTAACATACTGGTACTTGACGAGCCAACCAATCACCTGGACGTTGATGCCAAGGAGGAGCTTAAGCGCGCACTTATGGAATATGGCGGAAGCATGCTGCTTATTTGCCATGAACCGGAATTCTACAGTGATATTGTAAGTGAAATATGGAACTGCGAGGCTTGGACTACCAAGATAGTGTAAGTTTAATGGGCATGGCTGCTCAAGTATTGTATGCACCAGGTGCCAGATTTAGAAAGTTCTTAAGGTGTTTTTAATATGTACAATATTTGTGGATGACTTCAAAATTATTCTATTGTATATTTTATAGATTCATGCTAATATAGTAAAAAGTTTAAATTTTCTAAATTCTATGAACAAGATTAGTAACTGCAAATATTGAGTTTTCAGCGAGTCGGGAGTAGTGTAAGCCCGGTAGCAAGATATGCAGTGAATGGACTTGTGAGAAGTTAGGCGAACCTTCCGGAGCTTCTGGAGGAATTAGCCGAAGCCGGGGGATTCCCGTTACAGAGTCAGGATATCGAGCTGCATTATAGGCTCCGTATCTTCTAAGAGAGACAAATCTTTTGTCTAAACTGGGTGGTACCGCGGAAATATACCTTCCGTCCCTTTATTGGGATGGAAGGTTTTTGTTTTTTGAATTTATCATATTTTTACCAGGAGGTGAGCACGATGTTATGAACTCTGCTTGTATCAAAGACCACTGACAAACTTAATAAATTATTAAAAGGAGAGATATATTATGAATTTAAGAAAAAACATACTGATAGCATTGCTGCTTGCCATAGGCTATGTACTGCACCAGGTAGTACCGGGTACAATAGGAAACATGAAGTTTGACCTGATGCTTTCCTTCATATTCGTTGCTCTGCTTGTCAGCAGGGATTTTAAGAGCACCATACTTACCGGACTTCTAGGGGGGTTTATTACTGCGCTGACCACCACCTTCCCCGGAGGACAGGTCGCAAATATTGTAGATAAAATAGTAACCTGCATCGCAGTGTATTTGATGATAAAGTTATTAGACAAACTGAAGTTCAAGCAGGTATCAACTGGTATTATTGCCTTTATAGGAACTATAATAAGCGGCACTACCTTCTTGTATACGGCACTAATTATGGTCGGACTGCCAGCACCATTCTCAGTACTCTTTGCTGGCATCGTGCTTCCTACTGCAGTAACAAACATATTCGTTACACTTGTGGTTTTTAACACTGTGAAGCTGGCTATCAAAGCAACCGGAGCCAAATTTGTTGAGTCCAAAGGACTCTAGATGTAAGTTAAAAGGCAGGACGGTTTCAGAAACCGACCTGCCTTTAGTTTTATTCGCTTACTAGTCCAGCAAAGGCACTATAATACGGAAGCAGGTTCCGTGCCCTTTTCTGGATTCCACGTGGATAGTACCCTTGAGCTTCTCCACTTCTGCTTTGACTGCAGGGAGTCCTACTCCTCTTCCCGATAGCTCCGTAACCTCATCTGCAGTTGTAAAGCCATCAGAATAAAGCACCTGAATTACTTCTTCTTCAGAGGCTGCTGCTGCTTCCTCAAATGACATAACACTGTTGCTCACAGCCATCTTTCTAATTTCCTCAATATCAATTCCAGCACCATCATCACAAACAATGATTTCTATCTTTTCTTCATCTGCCATAGTAGTGCAGCTGATACTCCCCAACTCTGATTTGCCATTGGAAATACGTTGTTCCGCAGTCTCAATTCCGTGGTCCATCACATTCCTGAATATATGTGCCATTACTTTACATAATCCATAATAGGCATCAGGATCAACAGCTACATCTGAACCCTGAATTTCAAATTCATCTATTGGCTTTCCAAGACGATCACTGAGTCTTTTGCAGTATTCGGGATAATGGCTCAGCATCTCCTTAATCGGTTTATATCTCAGCATTCTAAGCTCTTTCACCAGGGCAAGACCTTCACTGTCCTTAAATAAATCAAGCATTCTGCTTTCTATTTCCTTCAGCTTGGATTCTTCGGCAACAACAAGCTTATCTAGTCTTAAATACCTCTCACCCAGAACCCCCCTCAAAATATCAAAATCTTCTTCAAGCCATGCTATAAGATCATTGGTTATGAACAGGTCCTCTAAGTCCAATTCTTCATACCCGACTCTTATGAAGTGGTCGATTGCCGTTTCAAAGTCATGGAGCTTTTTTGTAATATTCTGCAGCTCAAACTGAGCAAAAGTGCCCTTAAAAGTATGGACAGCTCTGAATAGTTCCGCATATTTACTGCTGATATCCAAGTCACTGTTTATTATTTCACCTATCCTGTTCTTGCAAAAATCCTTATAGTCCAATACCGCATTAACAAAATCAGTATGGTTTGCAACGACCTTCACGCCCATCCTGAGTATAGACCGCTCCCTCTCCAGCTTTGTTTCCAAAAGGTGCTTCTCGGTTATATCTGTGAGAATGACCATACAGGTCAGTTTTGATTCTTCACTCTGCACATCTATTAATTTATAAGCGACATTTATTATCTTTTCATTAATAGTAAGCTCTGTCGGAAGAAGCGAAAAGTAGACCTCCCGCCTTCCTGCATCCTTAAGACTGAAAACTCTTAGCAATAGTGTCTTGATAAACTTCTCTTGCTCCTGGTTTCCGCAGCTTATTAGCTTTGCCAAGTTTACACCTGCGATATCACCTGCGAAAATTTCACAGCACTTGAAGCTGTACTCATTTTCTACTATTAAATCCTCCTTAAAGGATAAGAACCCCTGCTCTGCGTTGTTAAATAAACTCCTAATAGCTGAGGTCTTCTCAACAACCTTTCTGTCCAAGTCTTTATTAATTTCCTCAATAGTCTCCTTCGAGTTTGTAAGCTGTATATTGGCAGCCTTGATATCATCATACAGCCTCGCATACCTCAGCCCGAAGTAGCTTACCATACTTAGGGAAAGCACAAAGATTCCCAGGCGTGAAACACTTCCTGAGTAGTCAGTTATATTAAGCTGTGTCAATATATCAAATACACCCGTCAGACCCGCAAATACCAGCCCAACAACGATAATTCTAAAATCCTTGTAGCCGCTTCTTAACTCTCTAATCATCAGATATACTAAAAACACCGCATAGGAAAGGAAGCATGCATTGAAGACATAGTCTGTTTTTGTGATATCAAACCCCGGTATAAAGGACAACAACATAGTGAAAACGAGGAAAAGCATAAAAACCTTGTTAATTATCCCCATGTGGTTATTGTACTTTGATTTAAAGGCATAACTGATAAATGAGCCTGCCAAATATGGAATGCTGAAGTAGCTTAAATAATCTGCATAAAATATAAAAACAGGCTGATTTATAGTTAGTCTTACTCTATAAAAAGTGGTAAGAATGTTAAACGCTATGCAGAAAATTAATCCGCCTGTAATGCTCAGTAGTCTTGCTTCACTACTTCGTCTGTTCCTCTGAAAGATTCCTATTATCATAAGGCATATCCCAAAGAACAAGCTGAAAGCGCATAATAGCACCGGTATTAAATCATTATTTACCAAATCTCTCGACTTTTCATAGCCGGAAAGCATATCCCATTTGGTGAGATATCGAATCTCTTCCATCGACAAGTCATCCTTTTTCGGATACCTGAAATATATCATTTTCCCCTTATATTCATCGCGTATCGGTATAATATGTTGAAATTTAAGAACCCTGTCACGGTTACTCAGTGTGCTGTAGGAATAAATTTTTTGACCTTCCACAAATACTTCCACTGGAAAATCAAATTCAAGAAGCAAAGCAGGACTATAAAATGAGAAGCTTTCCGGAAGCTTTCCTCTCAGCCAAAACACATCTTTGTCTACAACCATTTCTTCTTGCAGCGCACTTATACTTGTCCAGCCATCACTATTACTTCTAATACTATCAAAGTCTAATGCCGTCTCGCTATTAAGCCTATACTCCGATGGCATATACCCCCAGCTGCTTATACCGCTGTTACCAGACTCCTTATCAAGAGCTTCCCTGTTTACAGGACTCACAAGGAGTGTAATTGCAATAAGTGCAGCCAATATAAGCAATACCGGTCCTAAATTCCTTTTACTCATCCTACCAGCCCCATTTCTTCATATACCGATGGGCCTCTAGCCCTATTATCATACCAAGTATTATAACATATATTTACCAAAAAATGCAAAAAGTCTGACAATATGCCATATCTCGACATACTACCGGACTTTTTCTTCAGCTAAATCAGTTTTTGGATAATTAACCCACTGCCAATTGCAAGCACCTGTATTGCATTTATGATTAAAAAATTCTTAACAGCTAAAATAAAAGTGTCCTTCTTGCTCTGATTTTTATAGAAGCTGCTGATATTCCTGTTCACAGGTATGAATGTAAAAAGTGTAACTACTGTAGTGACTGGTGTAATGCCGAAAGCCAAAAGTACTATCAAATCGATATAGGCTATATAATAAAGTGCTTTGAATATCGATAGTGCCTTTTCCCTTCCCACATATATCGGCAGAGTGTAACGCCTGTTCTCCAGGTCATCCTCAATATCGCATATGTTGTTTGCAAGCATTATATTTGCTATACCGTTCACTGTGGGTATCGAAAGAAGAAAGATATAAAGTACTTCCTTCAGATTGAAGCTTAGTCCGAGCATGTTGACCTCAAAAGCTAAAATAACAAGGCCCATATCATATACATGTGCATATATGGATATGAAGACGATTATAAAGCCCATAAATAGCCCTGAGAGTATTTCTCCTAAAGGTGTCCTTGATATGGGTATAGGTCCAAAGGAATATAGTATTCCCACCGCAAAAGACAGCGCACCCAACAGTAAAGTAACCGGTGTAGTATTTAAAAACAGCAGGAAACCGAATACAGAGGCAACAGCCAGCAGCGAGAATATCGTAAATAATACCGTCGACTCCTTCAAATTATACTTTACAATGGCATTATGACTCTCGTAGCCATAGCCATGGGTTTTATGCGCTTTCTTGTAATCGTAGTAATTGTTTATTGCTGTCGTAACCATATCAAAGGATATTAGCGCTATAAAAAGTATTATAAAATTTCTGAGATTAAACCTTCCAAAGTGGTAAATGGAATATAGCGTACCCAACGTAAAGGGTATAACACTCGCTACTTTCGTTGGTATTTCAACTAGTTTTAGAAAGCTCACTAATGACATTTTCATTCTCCTTAATACATACATCTATTGTTTTTCTATTTCCTTGTTCTTGCTATCTCCGAGAAACCTGTTATACAGGTATTTTATATCCTCATCAATAAATCTGTGCTTAGTATCCTTAACATTGAACTTGAAGATTTTAAATGCAAACTGTACAAAATACCCAACCGTCAGTGCCATAATAACAGTTCCTATCCCCACTGAACCCCCAAGTATGTATCCCATGACGAGAACACTGGATTCGATGCAGTTTCTTAAGAACCTTACTGATTTGGTCGTCCTTTTTGTCAGTGCTACCATTAACCCATCCCTAGGACCGGAGCCTAATCCCGCACTTATGTAAAAATAGCTTGCCACACCAATTGTAAACATCCCCAGGAGCATCTCAATTATCCTCGGTAATAGCGCTTGAAATACCGGAACCAGGTGGTTCAGCATTAGTATATCCAGGAAAACTCCTATAAATATCATGTTAGACAGTGTTCCCCAGCCCAACCTCTCTCCAAAGAGGCTGTCCAGAATCACAAACGCTAATCCTACAAATATGCTTGCCTGTCCCATTGTTATCCCGAGGTTTATTGAAAGACCTTGGTGGAAGACCTCCCAGGGTGCCAGACCCAGGTTGGCATTGATCGTCATTACTATTCCAAGAGCATATAGAAAAAGTCCTAGATATAGCTTAGCTACACGTTTTAATATCTTCTCCACTTGCATCCCCCTAAAGTTCGTTTTATCTACTATATCAATTCTATTTAAGCTTGTAGCGTATTATCCCATCAACTGTACTTCTTTCAGCCTTTCCTGTCAAATAAAGATGCTCCAAATGTGACATTGCCTCCCCTGCAGCGAACCATTTCTGAGGGGTGGGGAAATCCTCCCATCTGTCATACTTCAAATCCCAGTGCATAGAAGCAGCTGTATCCCTTACGGTTCTGGGCTTATGGCGTATAATATCCTCAATCTCTGCAAGCCGCTTATTATGATGTGCCAAAAGCTCATCTATCCTTCTTCTATGATCTCTTATCACATTCCTGTGAGCCGTGAAAAGATAATCAATTTCGTAAGCATAAACCTTTCTTAGATTCTCAAAATAAACCGACAGTATATCCTGCTCAAAGCCCCAGAAAGCTATGTTCGGAGTTATCCTATCCAAAATATGGTCACCGCAGAAGAAGAGCTTGTGGTTTTCCTCATATAAACCTATATGACCCGGAGTATGTCCCGGTATATCAACCACTCTAAAGGAGTATTGCCCCAGCTCAATCAAATCGCCTTCAGTGAGGGCTCTAAAATCTACGGGCTCCTTTGGGCAGTAGCGATAACCTGGATGATCTTCAAAGGATACCTTGTCCTTTTCCAAATCAAAAACCCTTTTATAGCTTTCAAATTTATCCCAATACTGTGTTCCAGTCATCTCATTTATCAATCTGCCATCGGTTTCTCCTGCGTATACACAAGCACCTTCCCTGCTTATAGCTGCAGCCAGACCGCAGTGGTCCGAGTGAAGGTGGGTTACCAGAAGGTCAGAGCCCTTAAGGCTTATTCCTATTTCATCCAGTCCTTGCATAAAGAACTGCTTGCATCCTTCGCTGTTAAAGCCTGTATCTATTATCAGGTTTCTTTCACCTGATGTAATTACATAGCTGTTAATCGCCCTTAACGGATTGTTTGGCAGTGGAATTTCTAGCCTGAATATTTGAGGATATATTTCTTCAATCATCTTATCACCCTTACTTCAAATATGTTAGTACAATATTGGTGCATTTCTTCAATTCATCTGAATATGCTATATCAAGTTTAGCTTAAAATTAAAAAGATGTCCATTAAAAGGGCATCTTTCTTAATAACATTATTAGTGCACCCAGCCTACCTGTAGCTTTCTCTTATAATAAGCTCTGTGGGAAGTATGACCTTTTTCGCTATCTCCCTGCTTTCCTTTATTCTTTCCAGCAGCAGCCCCACAGCTGTCACTCCCATGAATTCAGTATGTACCCTAACGGTGCTTAAGGGAGGTATAAGATACTTGGAAGTATTAATATCATTGAAGCTTACTATGCTGACATCATATGGCACCTTTATTCCCGACTCGTACAGAGCCTGTATTACACCCATTGCCATTGAATCACTGGCTACAAAGAAAACACTGGGAAGCTCCCCTTTTTCAATAGCTTTCTTCATCAGGCTATAACCTGCCTCCATAGTAAAAGCGCCAATATAGATATTCCTTTCGTCATATATGCCTTTATCTATGATAAAATCGCGGTATGTCCTTTCACGCTCATCTTCTAAGGGTTCCTTGTGCTTACCCACATATTCCCTGCCTCCGATAAAGCCTATCCGACTATGTCCGTTATTCACCATATGCTCCAGCACTTCCAGGGTGGCACGCCTGATATCAACGACTACCGAATCATATACCTTATCATTGGGGGAGGAATCAATGAAAACTATGTTCCTAGAAAACTTCGAAAATCCAAGTATATCCTCTTCACTGAACTTACCTATAGCAATGAAGCCATCCAAGTCATCAAGCTCACCGGTGGCGTATTTTTCCCCATCCTTAAAAATAGCAGAAAACTCAATCTTTTTATTGAAGCACTCATTTTCTATTCCCTTAGCCACAGAAAGATAATATGGATCTCCAAGCTCATCCTTTTGTGAATACCAGTGTATGACTCCGATTCCAATCCTCTTGCTGAGGTTTTTGCTTCGTTGCCTCATAGTCTGATATCCCAACTCTTCCGCTACTCTAAAAATCTTTTTTCTTGTATCGTCAGAAACATTGAGACCGGCATCGTGGTTCAATACCCGAGATACCGTCGCAAGTGAAACTCCTGCCAGTTTTGCAATGTCTTTTAAAGTAGCCATAAAAATCTTCCTTCCAAAACCCAGTTTTTTTATTAGTGCTTATTAACACACCCATTACCCTTTCTATCATAGTGTTAATAACGCACTTCCTTGATTTGTGCCTCGCACACTCTAGAAAAAAATCACTTAACGAGGCACATGCTATTTCTTCATTATCATGCTCTCAAACGGTTTATAAGCTATATCTCCATATACAATCTCCCTGTCGGTATGATTGCACATTATAAGCCACTCTTCTCCATTATAATCTCTTGTATAAGCCTCCAGCCCTTCAGGGGATTCCAGATGGCGAATGCTGCTATATTCAACTATTTCCTTGGCAATGCTCTTTAGTGTACCATCATCGACTCCGCCGCCTACATAGTAAACTCTTCCCTTAAGATACTTGTTTAATGTTACACAGGCGTTTTCGCCGTAAAACCTGTCAGAGTAATTATACAGAGCCACAGCACCTTCAGTGGTTATTATATCACGCCAAATCCGGCAGAATCCGCTCCTGCCCTTATGCTCTCCCTGTCCAAGGATCTGAACTTCCTGACCTGTCTGTAAAGATTCTGCCTCTTTTATACAAATTCCTGCATAATCTCTTATATTACACGGAAATACTTTCCCAAAATGTATATTGTTATCCTTGTCTTTAATTCCCGACCTGAAGGAAAAAAGGATAGTGCCACCCTTGGCTGCAAATTCCTTTAAACGTTCCGAAAGCTCCTCATCTATAATCTGCATCACAGGCAGAACAAGAACCTTATAGCCGGAAAAATCCCTGCTGGTGCTTATAACATCAATACTTACATTTATACAGTAAAATGGCGCATATAGACGCACTAGCTCCCTGGTGAAATCAAATTCCGAGGACTGCTGCTGGCAATGCCAGGACCAGTTATTATCAAAATCATACAGCACCGCAATATCTGATTTGATTTCACTCTGCAGCAACTTTTCATGCTTCCTTACATCCTCCATAAAGGATTGTACTTCGTAATATTTTCTGCCCGTCTCATTGTCCTGGTCGATTATACCAAGGCAGAACTGCTCAGCTCCTCGGGTCATTCCCCTCCATCTGAAGAAAAGCATATTTTCACAGCCATGGGCTACGGCTTGATAAGCCCACATCTTAGCCTGATCAGGCCGGGGCAGGTAGCCTATAACATTATGCCCCTGAGCGCCCATAAGCTCTTCCACAATCCAGTAGTTCATATTCTTCAGACCCCTGATATAGTCATGCGTCATGGCAATATGCGCTGGTGTCAATGGTTCCTTGAGACCTCCCCAGACAGGGTAATTGTCATAAGCTGCAAAATCCAGCTCTGCCGCCATAATGTTAAAGTCATAAGCCTTGTCGAAGAAGCCTCCGGAAAAGTTATGGGTGACCTGCTGATGAGCTCCTTTATACTTCCTTACCATATCAATCTGGAGCTTTCCAAAGCTGTTTATTGAGTAATCTCTGAATCTCGCCCAATCCAGCCTGAGAGAAGGATTGTGAGTAGTTATTGTCGGTTGAGGCATCGGAATCTCATCAAAGGAATTATAGGTCTGACCCCAGAAAATTGTTCCATAAACCTTATTCAGCGTTTCTATATCCTTGTATTTATCCTCCAGAAACTTTCTGAAGCTATTATGGCATTGGGCACAATAGCACATATCACTGCCTTCATGACCGAACTCATTGTCAACCTGCCATACAATGACAGCTTCCTCAGCTCTATAGTGAGAAACCAGCTTCTCTACAATCCTGCTGCTGTATACCCCATAAATCTCTGAGTTAAAGCAGTACTGCCTTCTACCCCCAAACACTCTGGTATGCCCAAATTCATCCTCGGAAAGAATCCTCGGGTACTTTGCAGCAAGCCAGGCAGGGAAGGTTGCCGTTGGTGTTCCGAACATTACTTTGAGATTATGCTTCTTTGCCTTACTTATAACCAAATCGAAAAAGGAGAAATCAAAATGCCCTTCTGATTTCTCCATCAAATGCCAGGCAAATTCTCCGATTCGGATTATATTGGCACCCATTTCCCCCATCCGCCTCATATCCTCATCCATCATGTCTGAATCCCAATGCTCCGGGTAATAATCCACTCCTAAGTACACTATAATACCTCCAGCTTGAACACTGTTCTTTCATTATAGCCGCTGCCCGCAGAGAGCACCGCTGAATTCATGCCCTCATGGTTAATGCCATCCGGCTCATACTGAGTCTCAAAGCATATGCCATCATACTTGCTCCCGGCTTTATTATACTTAAGCCTCTCATTATTGGCGAAGTTGTAGGTGTATACAACAACACACGGATATGTAGTGCTAATAGTCATCTTCCTGCCGCTCTGTTCGTCATACATTTCAACTTGTGCTTCCTTGCCGGAAAGCAGCCACGGATGATCATACCCCTTGGCAATCCGCAGCGGCAAATAGTCAGCCTCAATATCCCTTCCTATCAGTTTTTCACTGTTAAAATCCATGGGAGTATCCTTGACCGCCAATATCCTTCCGGTAGGGACAAGGTTATTATCTGTCTCAAGAAAGCTGTCGGACTTTATTTTTAGATGCTGCTCTGTGATTTTTCTCTTATAATTTCCCGACAGATTGAAATAACTATGGTTAGTGAGATTGCAAAGAGTATTCTTGTCAGAAACTGCTTGATATTCAATAATAAACTCATTATCTTCAGTCAAGGTATATATTACCTTAACCTCAAGCTTCCCCGGGTATCCTTCCTCCATATCCTCACTAACGCAGGTGAACTCAACACTTGCTTTATCTTCTACTTCTTTTATTGTGTAGTCCCAATTTTTGAAGCTGAATCCGGCCGGGCCTCCATGAAGATTATTGATACCTGTGTTCCTATTTAGCTCGTACTGTTTTCCATCGAGCTTGAAGCTTCCTGCTCCGATTCGTCCCGAGGTTCTTCCCACTACTACACCGAAATATGGAACATTTTTGATATAATCCTCGATATGCTCATAGGCAAGCACTATATTTTCAAGGTTTCCCCCTCTGTCAGGGGCGAGGAGCTCAACAATTGAAGCTCCGTAACTCATAAGCTTTACTCCTACATTATTCTTATTTCTCAAGGCTATCAGAGCCACATCCATATCATTTATTCTCATGATATTCCCGATACAATACATGTAAAACACCTACCTTATCGAATTAATAAACTCTGTGAAAGCATTCAGACCCTTGTCATCCAGCTTGAATACTCCTGCGTCCAAAAGCACCTTTTCAAATATCTTCCCGACTTCCATTCTCAGCACTTTGTCCATATCCACATCAGTATTGCCGTACTTATCCTTAAGCTGCAGGAACCAATGTCTATGCTGGTCCAGAACTTCATACTGCTCAATGCTTCCTGTTCCTTTCAAGCAAGCCTTCAGAAGCTCCAGCTCATTAACGAGCCTGGCGGGCAGCACTGCAAGTCCCATAACTTCTATGAGTCCGATATTCTCTTTCTTTATATGATGAACCTCCTGGTGAGGATGGAATATTCCAAGGGGGTGCTCCTCACTGGTTCTGTTGTTCCTAAGTACCAGGTCCAACTCAAACTTTCCTTTTGAATGTCTTGCTATTGGAGTAATGGTATTGTGTGGCTCACCCTTTGTCTCCGCAATTATGCCAACACTTTCATCGCTGTATCTTCTCCAGGCTTCAAGTATTTTCCCTCCCAGGGACGAGAGTCTCTCTCTATTGCTGCTTCTTATACGTATAACTGACATCGGCCATTTGACAATATAAGCTTCTATGTCCTCATAGTCTTTGATGCTTACTTCTCTAAGCACCGATGCGGCTTCCATAGCAAACTTGTATTTGCCTCCCTGGAAATGGTCATGAGAAAGTATAGACCCTCCTACTATTGGCAAATCCGCATTAGAACCTATGAAATAATGAGGAAACCATTCAACAAACCCCAGAAGCCTATCGAAGGTTATTTTGGAAATTTTCATGGGCTCGTGGCTGTTCTTGAATATTATCGAATGCTCATTGTAATAAACGTATGGCGAGTATTGGAGAAACCACTTTTCTTCACACAACTCCAAAGGTATAATTCTATGGTTCTGTCTTGCCGGATGATTCAACGTGCCGGCGAACCCTTCATTTTCCTTGCACAAAAGGCATTTTGGATAAGTAGTGGCTTTTATATTCCTTGATGCTGCAATAGCTACGGGGTCCTTCTCCGGCTTAGAGAGATTTATTGTGATATCCAGTTCCCCGAAGACTGTCTCAGCTTTCCAGTTGGCGTTTTTGTCGGTACGCTCTGTTCTAATATAATTTGATGCTATTGACATGCTGTAGTAATTATCAGTAGCTGTTGCCGGGGACTTTTCATAGTCACTATAGAACTTTCTTATCACTTCGCTGGGTCGGGGCATGAAGCAGTCCATTAGCTTTGTATCCAGCAAGTCCCTATAAGTGACGGTATTTTCCACAAGCACTCCTTTTTCATAGGCATAGTCCAGAATTTCATCCAGAATAGGCTGTGGATTTGCTAGCTTTTCCGCAGCTGTCTCAACCTCCTCATACTCGTCAAGCTTCAATATCTCAAGAAGTCTGTTGCGCACATAAAGCTCATCTTCCTTATTTATTAAGCCTTTTTCCAAACCATAGTTAATTAGTCGTTTTATCTGTTTGTATATGTTCAATTAAAAATCACCTCTATTTAAAGAATGCAGCAAATGGAATACCCGTGCCTTTGCCGCGATTTACTTATCGTTAAAGCCTGAGGGGTTATTCTTATGCCAGTCCCAAGCTGTCGCTACTATGTCATCTACCTTATTGAACCTTGGCTCCCAGCCCAGCTTTTCCTTTGCCTTTTTGCTGGAGGCTATAAGCGTGGAGGGGTCCCCCTCTCTCCTAGGGCATAGTACTGCAGGTATCGGATGGTTTGTTACCCTTCTGGCTGCTTCTACCATTTCCTTTACCGAGAAGCCTTCCCCGTTTCCAAGATTATATACTGTGCTTGGAGCACCTTCCCTTAAGCTGTTTAAGGCAAGGATATGCGCATCCACCAAGTCCATCACATGAATATAATCCCTTACGCAGGTGCCGTCATCAGTATCATAGTCATCGCCAAATATAGCAATGCTTTCGCGCCTTCCAAGGGGTACTTGGAGTATGAGTGGTATCAGATGAGTCTCAGGGTCATGATCTTCACCTATCATCCCATTTTCATGAGCCCCTGCCACATTAAAGTATCTGAGTGCTATATATTTTAATCCATGAGCATTATCTGCCCACTTCATCATTTTTTCCATTGCAAGCTTGGTTTCTCCGTAAGGGTTGGTCGGCAGAGTCCTATCAGTTTCAAGTATCGGAATAGTCTCTGGTTCTCCATAGGTTGCTGCTGTGGATGAAAAGACAATTTTATCGACTTTATGCTTGATCATAGCTTCAAGAAGCACTTGAGTACCATGAACATTATTGTCATAATACGCTAACGGCTCCTTCATGCTAACTCCTACCAAGGAATTTGCAGCAAAATGAATCACAGCCTCTATGCTATTTTCTTCGAAGACCCTGTCAAGAAATCCCCTGTCTCTTATATCACCTTTATAAAACTTCGCTTCCTTATGCACGGCACCACTATGACCGGTCTGCAGATTATCAACTACAACAACCTCTTCATTTTTACCAATCAGACCATAGACACAATGTGAGCCTATATAGCCTGCACCCCCGCATACTAAAACTGCCATTGCAAAACCCTCCTTAAAAATATGCAACAAGAGGTAGTTTAAAGGAAAACCACCTCTTGTCAAAACTCTAAATTTGTCTGGCTCCATCACCTATCAAAGCCACATAAAAATCCGCCTTGTATCCGATTTTGTCCAGGTATTCTTTTCCCACCTTTTCAATAAAGTCGGGAATGCTATTGTTGTGAACCAGGCTTACCGTACAGCCGCCAAAGCCCGCCCCGGTCATCCTTGATCCTATTGCTCCATTACTCCATGCTGCCGACACCAGAGTGTCAAGCTCAACACCGGTAACCTCATAATCGTCCCTTAAGGATATATGGGAAGCATTCATCAGTTCTCCAAAGCTTTTTATGTCCCCTTCGTTCAATGCTTTCACAGCCTTTATAGTCCGCTGGTTTTCGTACACTGCGTGCTTGGCACGTTTTTTATGAACTTCATCGGCTATCAAATCCTTATTTATTTCAAATTCTTCTTCAGTCAGATCTCCAAGGGAAAATATCTGAAGCTTCTGCTGCAGTGCAGTCAGGGCGCCCTCACACTGACTTCGTCTCTCGTTATATTTTGAATCCGCCAAACCCCGGCGTTTATTTGTATTAGCTATGACTATGGACACACCCTCCAGGTTCACAGGGACATATTTATACTCCAAGGTGGTGGTATTAAGCAGCATTGCATGATTCTTTCTCCCCATGCCGCTGGCGAACTGATCCATGATTCCACAGTTAACTCCATTGAACTTGTTTTCCGACCTCTGGCTGAGTTTAACCATCTCAAGCATATCCACGTTCAATTGGAATAAGCTATTTATAGCAACACTGGTTACCAGTTCGATAGATGCACTGGAAGACAAACCTGCTCCGTTTGGAATATTTCCAAAGAACATTATATCCAGTCCCTTATCAATGCCAAACCCGTCATCCTTGAAGCTCTTTATTATTCCTATGGGGTAATTTGCCCAATCCTGAGCTTTGTCATAAAGCAAGCTGTTCATATCGGTGTCAATAATGCCAAGTCCTTCAAAGTTCTTTGAGAACAACCGCAGCTTAGAGTCCTGTCTTTTATGCGCGATTGCATAGGTCCCAAAGGTCAAAGCACATGGAAATACATGTCCTCCGTTATAGTCAGTATGCTCTCCAATCAAATTCACTCGACCGGGTGCAAAGAACCCATACACATCTTCCTGTATGCAAAACAACTTCTTAAATTCATCTATCAATACGTCTACAATCATCGAAACACCCCTAAGCAATTTCGCTAAATATCTTTGCATTGGTCTTTTATATTTAGCAAAAGACTTCCTTATGTTATTTCTTCTTAATATATTTCCTTGTGTCTATTGCTACTGCAGTTATTATGATTAAACCTTTGATAATATACTGAAGATAAGGATTAACCCCAATAAACGCCAAGCCATAGTTAATTACCTGGAATATCAGAACCCCTATTACAATTCCTCCGACGGTACCAATACCGCCGCTGAAGGATACACCGCCCACGACGCAGGCTGCTATAGCATCCAACTCGTACATGTTACCGGTATTGTTGGTAGCACTTCCTACACGACCTGCCTCCAAAGCACCTGCAAATCCATACATAGCCCCTGCCAATGTATACACAATCAAAATTGTCTTTACAAGGTTTACGCCAGATACAACAGCGGCTTCAGGATTACCGCCTACAGCAAATAAGTTTTTACCAAAGCGGGTCTTATTCCATAGAATCCACATAAATACCGTTGCAATTGCAGCATATATTACCAGATATGGTACCAGGAAGCTTCCAATATGGAAACTGCCCTGAGCGAAGTGCATGAATCTTTCGTCAAGACCGCCTATGGGCTGTGCTCCATAAGGAGGGCGATCAAAGTAAATTGAGTTTACACCATATATTATAATCATTGAGCCTAGTGTAGCTATAAACGGTGTAACATTAAGCTTTGCTACAATAAAACCGTTGATCAGACCGAAAAGTCCGCAGACAACTGCAACCAACAATATTGGTACTATAACAGGCAGCTGTGGCAAATCCGGATACATTCGGTACACGTATTCCGGCGCCTGCAGCATCGAAGCACTTATAATTGCCGCAAGACCTACCATACGGCCTGCCGAAAGGTCGGTACCCTGTGTGACGATTAGTCCGCCTATACCCAAAGCAATAATGATTCGAGTTGATGCTTGGGATAAAATATTACGGAAGTTAAGTACTGTGACAAAGTCCGGGGAGATGACGATTATTACCGTTAACAAAAATAGTAGTATAACAAAAATTGCGTTGTTCATCACCCATGGAAGCAAGTTTTTCAGCTTCATATTCTTAATTCTGTTGATAAATGAATCAAACACCATTATTCACTCCTTATCCTATAGATACTTGGCTGTCAAGCGCAAAATTTCCTCTTGGTTAGTACTGCTGGCTTCTACTATCCCAGCAACCCTTCCGTTGCTCATAACCAATATCCTGTCTGCAATGCCCATAAGCTCCGGCATTTCTGAGGAAACCATTATGATTCCCTTACCTTTATTTGCAAGGTCAATCATCAACTGATATATCTCATACTTTGCTCCAACGTCAATACCACGGGTCGGTTCATCCAGCATAAGGATTTCCGGCTCTGTAAGCAGCCATCTTCCCAATATAACCTTCTGTTGATTCCCACCGGATAATGAGTTTATCAAGGTCTTTTGTGAAGGCGTCTTCACACTCATACTGTCAATTACCCACTTGGTATCTTCTTTGGCTTTATTCTCGTCAAACAAGCCGTTTTTCTTTATGTACCTGTCCATATTGGCGATGGTTGAATTGAAGTTTATATTCAACATTGCATATATGCCTGTGGAGCGACGCTCCTCAGTAACTAGTGAAAAACCGTTATCAATAGCTTCTTGTGAAGTTTTATTCTTTACTTCCTTGCCATGTATGAAAATTTTTCCGGAAGCTTTGTGTCTTATTCCGAATAAGGCTTCAACAATTTCGGTACGCTTTGATCCTACCAGTCCCGCGATCCCCAGAATTTCTCCCTTTCGCAGATCAAAAGAAACGTCCTGTATCGAGGGCTGATATGTCCCTGTGAGGTTCTCAACCTTTAGAATCGTCTCCCCCGGCCTGTTGGTCTTCTCCGGGAAACGGTTGGTCAGATCACGGCCTACCATAAGCTTTATAATTATATCTGTAGTTAGTTCACCTGCAAGTTTTGTTGCTACCCATTTCCCGTCACGCATAATCGTGACCTCATCAGAGATTTTCAGGATTTCTTCCATCTTATGAGATATGTAGATAATCCCTACTCCTTTTTCTTTCAAGGCCTTGATTATCTTGAACAGATGGTTAACTTCCCTTTCGGTAAGGGAAGAAGTAGGTTCATCCATTACAATAATCTTTGAATTATATGAAACAGCCTTTGCAATTTCAACGGTTTGCATTTCAGAAACTGTTAATTTCCCTACCTTCATTCGTGGGTCCAGCTGAATATCCAAGTCTTCAAATATCTTTTTTGTATCCACATACATCTTTTCTTCATCGATAAAAAGTCCCTTTTTAGGGTATCGTCCCAACCAGATGTTATCCATAATATTGCGCTGCCTTACCTGGTTCAGTTCTTGATGAACCATTGATACACCATTGTCCAGCGCTTGTTTGGCAAATTGGAAGCTTACCTTTTTTCCATCGAGGAATATTTCACCGCTGTCAGCGTGGTATATTCCAAACAGACATTTCATTAGAGTCGATTTACCAGCTCCATTTTCACCCATCAGGGCATGGACAGTACCCGGTCTTACCTTTAGCTGCACATTGTCCAACGCCTTTACACCGGGAAACTCCTTGGAGATGTTGTTCATTTCAAGTAAATACCTATCATTACTATTCATAGGCTACACCCCATTCTATATGCTTCAGGAACCTCGGTGGCTCCGAGCTTCCTCACCTGAATTTTGTCACTTGCAATCAGGTCACCTGAATTTGTAAAAACAAGGATGCATGCTAATGCACCCTTGTTTTTATTATAATACTAATTGCTAATTTTTGCTATTATTTGTAAGCCTCTTCAGCTATGTTCAGGTTGTCCTTTGTGATCATAACGTATGGTACACGAACAGCCTTTTTGTCGTCAAGCTTCCACTGTGTTCCGTCTAATGGCTCCTTGCCGTTAGCAGCATTTACAGCTAACTCAGCAGTAGCGCCGCCCTGGTTCTTAGCATCATTAAGTACTGTACCAACCATTGTGCCGGCTTTGATCTGCTCTAATGCGTCAGGTATAGCGTCAACAGCTGTTACAGGCATGAACTTGCCGCCTGTGAAGTAGCCGTTACCTTTTAATGAGGAGATAACACCTAATGCCATAGCGTCATTGTTACATAATACGAATTCTATCTTGTCGCCGTGTTTAGCTATCCAAGCGTCCATTAATTCCTTACCCTTAACGCTGTCCCACATACCAGTCTGAAGCTCTAACTGCTCAACCTGGATGCCTGCAGCAACTATTGTATCAACAGAGAACTTTGTTCTAGCTTCTGCGTCCGGATGTCCTGGCTCGCCCTTTAAAAGAACGTACTGCATTTTGCCGTCTTTGTTTGTATCCCATTCCGGATGAGCTTTCCAAGCGTCAGCAGATAATTGACCCTGCATTACGCCGGATTCTGAAGAAGTAGTTCCAACATACCAAGCTTTGTCATAGCTAGCTAATACATCAGCGCTTGGCTCTTTGTTGAAGAATATAACTGGGAGATTAGCAGCTTTAGCTTTTGAAACTATAGTTGAAGCCGCCTGTGGGTCAACCAGGTTGATTGCGAGTGATTTTACGCCCTTTGAAATCATCATGTCAACCTGCTCGTTCTGAGTTGACTGGTTGTTCTGTGAGTCATTCATCATAAGGTCTGCTTTACCTTCTGCACTCTTCTCAACTGCTCTTCTTACGAAGGACATGAAGTTGTCGTCATACTTATAGATTGTAACACCGATTGTTGGCTTTGCTGCTTCTGCAGGTGCTGCTGCCTCTCCTGGAGCTGGTGCTGGAGCTGCTGGCTTTGGAGCACATGCTGCCAATGAGAATACGAGAGTTAACGCAAGTACTAATGCAAGAATTCTTTTCACTGATACTTCCCCCTTTATTTTTGGTTACTCATGCTTGAGTAACCTTTCTAATAAAAATCTACTAAAATTTTAGTTAATTGTCAATATATTTTTTCTATTCAGTTACATGTAAAAAATTTGTTAAATATGCTCCGTCACAAGTTGACAAATGGCTATATATCAGTACATAATAGATATTGTAATACATCAGAAGGTGCATTTAGAGAGTAAAGTTTGGCGAACTTCACATTCCACATAATGGAATATTTCATACTTATTTATAGAATTCAAGCTTTATTTTTAGTAAAACTTTAGTAAAATTCTGTACTTTTTTATGATGTTTGGGTAAAAATTTAAGCATGTTATTTTCATCTCAAAATAATACCGGTCAACTAGCAACTAATTAATGTCCCAGCTACTTATTTCAGCAATTATTTCTATACCTGATTTTTCTTTCACAATAAGTATATGACTGTAATGAGGATAAATGGTTTAATATTACGAGCTAGTCTAAAAAATTTCAGACTAGCTCTTTTGCTATTGGAAAATTTGTAAATGCTATAGTCGTTAACATCTCTTATCTCTGCTATATTATAAGTAAGACGATTACTATCAGTTTTTTATAATTGCTCGAATACAGGGGGTGGATAGCAAATGAATTTTGATGCACATAAATACAGTTATCCTTCAAGAAGAAACATTATATACGGAAGAAAAGGTATGGTTGCTACCTCACATCCCCTGGCAGCACAAGCAGGTCTGGATGTGCTGAAAAAGGGAGGCAATGCCATAGATGCCGCTGTTGCAACCGCTGCATGCCTGACAGTAGTTGAGCCTACTTCCAATGGGATTGGAGGAGATGCCTTTGCCTTGATATGGACAAAGGGACAGCTCTATGGATTGAATGCCAGCGGACCCGCACCAGCCAATATTCCTCCTGATATTATAAGCAAAGTAGAAAAGCGAGGGATGCCAAAGCATGGCTGGATACCCGTCACCATCCCAGGTGCTCCTTCAGCATGGGCTGCGCTGTCAAAACGTTTTGGCAGTCTCTCCCTTTCAGAAGCATTAGCTCCTGCTGTGACTTATGCCTTCGAAGGACATCCCGTCGCACCTACCGTTGCAGTGGCCTGGAGAAAAGCATATCAGACCTATAAAATTGCTCTGAAGGATGAAATATTCCAGCATTGGTTCAGCACCTTCGCTCCCACGGGCAGAGCGCCCAGGGCCGGTGAGCTTTGGAACTCCCCTGCACACGGCAGAACCTTGCAGTCTATTGGCGAAACAAATGCCAAGGACTTTTACCTGGGGGATTTGGCAAAGAAAATAACTGACTTTTCCCTTAAAAGTGGTGGATATATATCAAAGGCAGATCTGCAGGCTTTTGAGCCGGAGTGGGTAGAGCCTATCAGTATCAATTACCGCGGTTATGATGTGTGGGAGATTCCTCCAAATGGCCATGGAATTGTTGCTTTAATGGCCTTAAATATACTCAAGGGTTATGATTTTTCAGAGAGGGATTCTATCGAAACATGTCATAGACAGCTAGAGGCAATGAAGCTCGCCTATGCCGATGGGCGCAGGTACATAGCTGACTGCAGAAACATGAGGGTATCAGCCAGTCAGCTGCTTTCCGAGGGTTTTGCTTCTACAAGAAGAGATTGTATTGGTAACGAGGCATTAATGCCTGTGGCGGGACAGCCTGCAAAAGGCGGTACTGTGTACTTAGCTGCGGCTGATGAAGAAGGCAATATGGTCTCATATATACAAAGCAATTATATGGGTTTCGGTTCAGGAATTGTTATACCCGAAACAGGAATAAGCCTGCACAACAGGGGCTGCAACTTTTCTACAGACCCTGCCCATGAAAATTGTTTCGCCCCAGGCAAGAGGCCTTATCATACAATAATTCCCGGGTTCCTTACCAAGGAGGGCAATGCAGTGGGTCCTTTCGGGGTAATGGGAGGCTTTATGCAGCCTCAAGGTCACGTACAGGTGATAATGAATACTGTCGACTTCCAACTGAACCCGCAGGACTGCTTGGATGCACCCCGATGGCAGTGGATAAGCGAAAAAAACATTCAAGTGGAGCAGGGGTTTTCTCCCGAGTTAATACAAGGTTTGATAAATAAGGGCCACAATATATCCATAACCCCTGACTCCGAAAGCTTCGGAAGAGGCCAAATAATCTGGAGGGATGCTGAGGGTACAATGGTTGGAGGAACCGAGCCCAGGGCCGATGGTGCAATTGCAGCCTGGTAGTTTGCCTTAGGTCGTGTTATAGCTTTATAGCACAGACTCTGTTGCGGCCCTCCTGCTTGGCTTTATAAAGCTGTTTGTCCGAGGAATCAATAAGCTCGTGATAATGCATATGTTTTCCCGGCATTACCGTAGCCACCCCAAGGCTAATTGTAATATACGGTGAAACTGTTGTATATTCTTGAGAAACACGGAGGGATTCCACACTTATTCTCATCTGCTCAGCTATCATTATGCTGAACTCATAGCCCGTTCCCGGGAGTATAATTCCGAACTCCTCACCACCGAATCTGCCGATAAAATCATAGGAGTGCTTTATGCTTCCCGCGAGGGTCTTCGCTACTTTCTTTAGACACTCATCTCCCTGCAAATGTCCGTAGTTATCATTATAATTCTTGAAATAATCTATATCCAGAAGTATTACCGATAAGGGGATTGACTCCTGCATACATCGGTTCCACTGCTTTCTTATAACCTCGTTGAATATTCGCCTATTTGGTATGCCTGTAAGCTCATCAATATACGAAAGATGCTCAAGCTTTTTATTTGCTTGCTCCAAATTCACCTGAAGCTCTATTCGTTTGCTTATTTCATCACTCAGCTTGTCATTCGTTACAGCCAATTGCATTATTTTACTTTCAATCTCTTCATTCTTCTGCTTAAGCTCGATATTCCTCAGGCGATAAATCTCTGATTCCTTGTGCAGCTTGTCCAGCTTATATTCCACAGTTATTATTTTTAATTTTTCTTCTAAATTATCAGTAATAACCCGTCTTTCAATATCGTGATATCTTTTGTGATGATACAGTGCTTTTACAAAATCGCCGCACGCTTCGTAGCTCTCTGCCAACAGCAAGTGAGCGCCGTATGACTTTCTGTCTGCATTCAGATTATGGGCATAGTCCAAAGCCGTATTCAGATAATCGATGCCCAGGTTGAATTCCTTCTGTTTTACATAAAAGCTGCCTAAGTTTATTAATGCATCAATCTTATAAAACACATTTTCACATGCCTCAAGAATACTCAAGCTCTCCTTATAGAACTCAAGCGCTTCTTCAGTCTTTATCTGCTTCTCGTGCACCTCGCCTATTTTGGTAAGTACCTCTCCCCTGCTTATGTCGTCCTTAATCTCACAGCTTATACGCAAGCTCTTATTATAATATTCAAGGGCCTTTTGGTACTCACTGGCATTGTTATGGATATGTCCTATGTTCATGGAGACAACTGACATATTATGTTTTAATCCACATTCTTCACTTGTTTTCAGTGCATTAAAATAATAGTCCAGAGCTTCCTCAGGCTTACCCATCTCTCGATATATCTCACCAATATTATTAATTATAGATGTCTCAATATTCTTATTCTGAAGCCTTATAGCCAAACCCAAGGCATTCTTGAAATTCTCAAGAGCTTGTTCATATCTGGCTAGATAGAAATAGCTTACTCCAAGAAGTGTAAGCACCCGCATCTGTCCTTCTAAATTTCCAAGGCTTACATATATATCTAAGGCTTCCTGCAAGCCCGGCATGGATTCACTATAGCTCGACAAGCCCCTGCTGGCATAGCCTATCATCAGGAGACTTTCTGCTATGCCCTGCTTATAGCCAAGCTCCATTGAAAGCTCATAGGCTTCCTTTGCTAAACTCAGTGACTCTTTTGGACTGTTGGTTGCCAGCTCTTTGGAGCGGACATTCAAGGTATGAATCTTTTCCTTGTTTTCCGTAAAGCTAGATTGTTCTCTTACTTCAATTCCGATTTCAGTCAAAGATATCCCTCCAAAACCTAGATATAAAATCAAAAACAGCTTCATATATTACATTATAATACATGCTGCTGTTTTTGGAAATCAAGTGTATAGAAATGTCATTTTTAAGCTATCTAAGCTCATCCAATATAGGCTTATCAAATATAAATCTTTCACCGTTATTAATCATTATAAAGGGTATCCCTACTCTTCCGGCCTTTTTAATCTCATCAAACTCTGGTCTGGTATCCCTCAATTTAAGATAAATTTTAAGATTTCTCATGCTGTCTGTAATTTCGATATACTCAAAGTCAATGCCATTATTTGAAAGAAACTCTTTCAAAGGTTCACAGTCTGATCAATGCTTGCTTCCAAATACAGTTATCTTTTTCATAAAAGTCCCTCCTATACGTTTCGCGAAAAATATTTTACATTATTAATTCGGATTTCGCGTAAATGTTTCCTTGTTGTTATTGAATTCGCACTCTACCCAATACAATTTCTGACGTGCGTTCAAAATATACTTAGTTAGCTTAATTTGCTTATTAATCTATCAAGGTAGACAGACTTCATTTGTTTGCTTGCCATAACTTGCTTCAAAGGCGGAAGCTTCAGTATCGCTGACAATATAGCCGCCATAGCTCTATGGCTTCCAAGAGCGTGGTTGTCAAAAATCAGATTTTGAAGTGTACCCTTTTCTATAGCCATCAGGACTATTCTATGCACCGAGTTAACAGGTGTGATAATCTTTTCTTCGCGTCTTTCCAATTCTATAGCTCTGCTTGGGCAGGATCTTGCACATATGCCGCAGCCAAGACATACACCCTTGTTTATGCTCACCTTTCTATTCGGAACATCAGCTTCAATTGCCCCAATAGGACAGGCTTTGATGCATTTGCCGCATTCAACACAGCTGTCACTGCTTACACTGGGTAGAAAGCCTGTGGTCTGGACCGGATGCAGCATTCCGAACTTGCGTGCCTCCACCATTGCCTCGCAGCAGCAGCCACAGCAGTTGCATATGAAGGTAACACCTTTTCTGACATTCTCACCGCATTGGACCAGATTGCTTTCATAGGCTTGATGCAAAAGCTCCATACACTCAACCGCATCAACCCTTCGCGCATGATTATGCCTTATCAGTGAAGCTGCTGTATTGTCGAAGGTCATACATATTTCCATAGGTGCTCCGCAAGCCCGTCCCACATGCTGCATCTTATGGCGGCAGTAGCAAGTGCTAATACCTATGTGCGAAGCGCTTTTTATTATATGGCTGGCTCTTTCAAAATCCAGTATGTTAACTTCATTATCCCTGGAAAGCACCTCCTCCTGCACAAAAACCCTCCCTAGCTTGGTTTCGGTGCCAAAGAACAGTTCCTTAATGAAGTCTTCCTCCACATTCAAATACTGATAGTATAGTTCGCCTAAAAGCTTCTGGTCTATGTCTCCCCTTGTCCTCATAAGCGAAAACTCAATGAAGCCTGCCATAGGCGGGGGAAGCACATATCTCATCACTCCCTCATGCTCAGTATCCAGAAGTATCGCTCTACTTGCCAATTCCTCCAGAATCAATTGGGCCTGAACTTCACCAATTTTCCATATGCCTGCAGCAGTTTTGGCTGTAAAGGGCTTTATCGGCAGCTGAGCTGCGAGCTCTGCCTCTTTTTCACTAAACAGCAGGCTTAGGATTTTATACAGAGTTTCTGAGGGTGGTGCTCCCTGAGGGAACCTGTTCAGTCTCTCTTCCAAGCTCTTATATGCAGATTTCCCGACTATATGGGACATACTCTCACCCCCAATATTTCTATCCAAATTATATCATATTATATGGATAACCCTTCTTAATATTTCATATATTATAAAATTCAGCCGGATTGAGCGTCATCATATTGATAATACAGTCACGCGAAAGCCCGTTATCCTCACAGCAAGGAAGGAAGTCGGTAAATATGCTTGCACATGGATGATTGTCGCCTTTCTCTGTAAACTCTTCGTTAAAATCATAGTCCTGCGACAGAAGAATCCTGTCTTGATACCCAGCTTTCACTGCCTTCTCTATTAAATCGCAATGTTTGGAATAGTTATCAGGCCTGATAGTATCATAGCCCAGCCACATTCCCATGTTTACAGCTCTTAGTATAATCTCCTCACTTCCCTCGTAGCTTGCATGAGCCCACAAGAACTTAGAAAAATCACATTTTATACTTTCTAAAAAGTCAAATACTTCATTGGCAGTCATTGCCTCAATAATATGGCAGTGTATAGGAAGTCCTATAACCTTGTTTGTGGCTACTGCAGCCTCAAGGATTTTCCTTTCAACCTCAGGCAGCCTTCCTCTGCTTATAAATATCTTTATATGTGAAGGCTTTATAACCACACCATCAATTGTATCCAGCCCCTTTTCAAAATCTTCTGTCCAGCGGGCAGTCAGCTCCTTCCCATAGTTCTCTGTATGTATCCGGTAAACGTTTTTTGAAAAAACCAGTCCGGTATTTGGTATTATTCTAACCCCGGAAGCTTCTGAAAGCCTTTTCATAAGCTTCAGATTCTGTCCTCCCTCCGGGGGAGATGTCTCAGCAATTGCCCTGCAGCCTAACCGGTATAGCTTTTGAAATACAGGCAGCAGACTATCGTAAAGCAGATTAATTTTATCATCATCATATATTCTGTCAAAATACAACCTTTCATCAGCCTGCGATTCCCAGGCAATATGCTCATGGGAAAGGGTTAACCCCAGTTCTTCCTTTCTTATCGGACCTGTTACTGTATATATCATTACCTTACCCCCTCAATCTCTATATACCCATTATAAAGGAAGATAGCTGACATCCATATGTCAGTTATTGATTTTTTCAACTTTTCAGTGGGTTATTTTAAAAATTATTCCATTAACTTGTAATACCCAGAAGGTATAGGGAGATAATAATATCATCATGCTATACTGCAATCTCACTTGAAAGGAAAGATATGATTTGAAAATAAAAGAGTCTCTGATATGCACAAAGTGCAATGGCACCCATTTCACCGTAAAACGCGAAGCTACATATTTGTACAGCTATAACCTTGATACCCCCGAAAGCGGTCAGTGGAGCAAGGATCCCGAAGCGCTTCCCTTTTTATTTGACAATAGAGAGCTTATGGAAAGCCATGAATATCTGAGGTGCGAGCAGTGCGGAGCAACCTTCCCCTGCAGCTTGGATGACCGCAACAGCACTATCAACTTTACTATTGAGCGTAAGGCCATAAGAGCAGACCACGTGACTAACCCTGACTTTCTCGGGTAATTGTTCAGCCTACAGCAAAAGAGCCTTACGGCTCTTTTAATGTTTTTTTTGTTTATTACTGCTCTCGTTACTTGCGGGCATCAATATGTATCTAAAATTTGAAGCACTAAAAAGCAAAGTTTCCATTCGTAAATACAGGCACTTCTTTTCCATCCGCTGTGGTTCCTGTTATCTCAAGGTCCCGTGATCCCAGCATGAAATCCACATGGGTAAAGGAATCATTCACACCCGCACTTTCCAACTGCTCCTTTGTCATGGCATCGCTGTTCTCGATGCATTTTGGATATGCCTTACCTATTGCCAGATGACAGGACGCATTTTCATCAAAAAGGGTATTGTAGAACAATATTCCTGATTTTGATATTGGAGAGTCATAGGGAACTAATGCAACTTCTCCGAGATAATGTGCTCCTTCGTCCGTTTCAATAATACTCTTTAATGTGTCATACCCCTTCTCTGCGGTATAATCTACAATTCTTCCTTCTTTAAAGGTGATTGAAAAATCGTCAATTATATTGCCATTGTAGCTAAGGGGCTTGCTGCTTACTACCTTACCATTGACTCCTGACTTCTTTGGTAAAGTGAACACCTCTTCTGTTGGCATATTGGCAATGAACTCATGATTTTCAGGTGTATAGTCAGAACCTCCAAGCCATATATGACCATCAGGAAGTTCAACTTTTAAGTCTGTGCCTAATGAGTTTTTATAGTGCAGAAGCTTGAAGCTGCTGGTATTTAAAAAATCCAAGCTGCGCTTAAGATTGCTTTTATGCTCTTTCCATGCAGCAACAGGGTCTTCTGTATCCGCCTTGACTGTCTTGAATATTTCCTCCCACAGTTTTTCTACCGCCTCTTCATCAGATATCCCCGGGAAAACCATCTTAGCCCAGGCAACTGAAGGAATTGCTACAATACACCATGGGTTCTTGTTGCTCATAAGTCTGTCTCTATATTCTTTTACTGCAGTCTGAGTGGTTTTGATGTTCTTCATCATTCTTTCCGGGTTTACATCCTTCATTACCTCGGGATCATCGTCCTCAATGGTCAGGAACGCAGCTCCCAGCTTAGCATAGGACACAAAGAACTCCTTTTTCCACTGGGGAAACTCTTCAAAAACCTCTTCCGGTGCATATAAGAATCTTATCCTGGAGAATAAATCATCTCTCCAATTAATTACAACGTCCTTTGCCCCTTCCTTATAGGCAATTTCTGCTACTTCCCTGGTAAAATCTGCACAACTCACGGGTGCATTAATTACGAGTATTTGCCCCTTCTGAAGATTTATGCCGGCCTTCACAATAAGACGGGCATACTTTTCAAGCGTAACTTTATTCATAGCTTAACTCCTTTTATAATTCTATTTTATCCCCCACAGCATACCTTCCGCTTCCTGGATATAGCTTGTCAATATCTCAGCAGATTTAATCAGCAGCTTTTTCTCATCTGCAGCCAAATCAAAGAAAACCTTTCCCGCCCCCCTTTTGCCTAATTGGACAGGGACGCTTAAAAACACATCGTTTACTCCATTCTCTCCCCTCAACAGCGTAGAAACAGGCACTACTTCTTCTGAAAAGCCCAAAAGGCATTCAATGATTTTAACGGTTGATAAGGCTATCCCGTAGCAGGAATGCACATTGCCAAGCCTTATGTTCCATCCCGCCCTTTCAGTCTCTTTTGCAATTCCGAGTCTGTCTTCAGCGCTTAAAAAAATTCCCTTCATATCCAGATAGTGCTCCAAAGGCATTCCACTGACCTTGACCTTACTCCAGAGCGGGATCATTGAATCACCATGTTCACCTATCACCTGGGCATCAATGGTGGAGGAATCAACTCCGAGCCTATTTGCAACTATCTGTCTGAACCTCATGGTGTCCAATAGTGTCCCTGAGCCTATAACTCTTTCGTGTGGAAAACCAGATAACTTATACGCCACATATGTCATTACATCCATAGGATTAGTCACAATTATTACCACCGCTTCAGGACTATAGCTTGTCACCTTAGGAATAATTTCCTCGAATACCTTTATATTGTTCTTAAGCACATCCATTCTTGTTCCATTCTTATCTGCCAGCACTCCCGCAGTTATAACCACAATTTCAGAATCCTTGGTAGCTTCATAGCCTCCATACCTTACTTTGATACCTCCCGTAAGGGGTCCGCAGTGAGAGAGGTCTAATGCCTTTGCCGCTCCTTTTGTCTCATCCCTGTTGACCAATACGATTTCCGATACAAGTTCTTTAAGCATGAGTGCATAAGCTACCGTCGGTCCAATGGTACCTGCCCCGACTATAGTAACTTTACCTGCCTTTTCCGCCACAATTATCACTCCAAAACACATCTATTTAAAGAATTCTCTACTCATTATTATAATTGATTTTACTACTTTTCAAAAGACACTACATAAACGCCTTCTGCAACTTCAACTTCGCTGACTTTACTGAAACCCAGCTTCAAGTATAAGCTCACAGCAGGTTTATTCTTCAATCCCGTAGAAACAATTATCCTCTTTATTCCCTTGTTCATCTCTTCAATGAATTGAACCAGCTGTCCGGCGATACCTTTTCTAAAATACTCCGGGTGCACTGCAACCCTATAAATATCCAGAAGGTCATCCTCCAGCTTATATGAAATCAATCCAGCCAGCACATCCTCAGTATAATAACCGTAGAAAACTTCATCGCACTGAATTATTGTGTCAACGGTGTCCTTCAAGGGAGGAATATTGTAAAAGCCAATCAGCTCTGCCTCAATTATATATGACTTCTTCTGCAAATCTACTATTTGTTCCGCGGTTCTAGAATCCTTGCTATCCAGCCTCTTTATCACTGTATCCCCTCCAATTGCCTGTACTGTCGCTTCTATATATACAGTACAAGTTTTTTTATTTACTGTCTACATAAATGAATTTTAAAAAGGGTGTTCCGGTATAATATGATACAAAGAAGTAAGTTAAAGAATTATCAATTGTTGTAATATTCCGATTAAATTTATATAATTAAGTTAAATAAATAAAGATAGAACTAGATGAAAATGGCGAGAGATATCTTAGATGATGGCCGAAGAAGCAATATGAAGAGCAAGCCTTCTTTTTATAGACACTTTCAGGCAAATGGATCGCCATTGGATGGACCTCTGAAGAGACCGCTAAGCGGCGCCGTAGGAGAAATACATTTTGAGTGTAGAAGCTCTCAGGCAAATAGACAGAGGGATATAATGGCATGTTTAATTACCATGCTATTATATCCCTTTTTTATTTGGATAACCTATTACTATCCATGACATTAATTGATATAAGCAGCATGGATTTTTGAATCCTAAAAAATAAAAGGAGGAGCATGCTAATGAGTGACCCAAAAAAGACGGCCCTTTACAATGCCCACGTAAAATGTGGTGGAAAAGTCATTGATTTTGCAGGATGGGCCTTGCCTGTACAGTATGAAGGCCTTACAGCAGAGCATGAAGCAGTAAGAACCACTGCCGGACTATTCGACGTATCCCATATGGGTGAAGTTGAAGTCAGGGGTAGCCAAGCTACAGATTTCGTCCAGAATCTGGTCACCAACGATGTAGCAGTAATGAACCAAAATCAAGTTATCTATGGCATGATGTGCTATCCTAACGGAGGTATTGTCGACGATCTTCTGGTCTATAAGCATACTAATGATTTTTATTTGCTTGTAATCAATGCCAGCAACGTTGATAAAGACTTCCAATGGATGCAGGACAATGTTGGCAGCTATGATGTTGAACTTAAAAACATTTCCCCGGATGTATCTGAAGTTGCTCTCCAGGGCCCCAAAGCGCAGGAAATACTGCAGGAGCTCACTGATACAGACCTCAACGAAATTGGTTTCTTCTATTTCAAAACTAATGTTAAAATTGCAGGCAGAAACTGTCTGGTATCACGTACCGGCTACACCGGAGAAGACGGTTTTGAAATCTATATCGGGCATCAAGATGCTGAACATGTATGGGATAAAATACTTGAAGCAGGTAAAAATAAGGGCGCAATGCCAACCGGACTCGGTTGCAGGGATACTCTCAGATTTGAAGCCAACCTTCCTCTTTATGGAAATGAGCTTTCCCCTGAAATCACACCTTTGGAGGCAGGCTTCGGAAACTTTGTAAAGCTCGACAAGCCTAATTTCATAGGTAAGGATGCTCTTGTAAAACAGAAGGCAGAAGGCCTAAAGAGAAAGATAGTTGGGTTTGAGTTAGAAGGACCTGGAATAGCAAGACATGGATATGAAGTTGTATCCAACGGCAAGGTTATTGGCTTCGTAACAACCGGCTACAACTCTCCTACAGTAAAGAAGTCTATCGGCCTGGCAATGGTTGATATCGAATATGCTGTGCTTGGTGGTCCGATAGAAATCCAGATAAGAAAAAATGCAGTTAAGGCCAAGATTGTAAGCAGGAAATTCTATAATAAACAGTACAAAATGTAAAAAAGGCATCAATTAATGTTTAAATAACCAAGGTAGCCTTTTTTGAAACTCGTTTAACGGAGCGTGACAAATTAATGTAGAATAGACGCTCCTACTCGTTATAAAAAAGGCATCAATTAATGTTTAAATAACCAAGGTAGCCTTTTTTGAAACTCGTTTAGGTCGCATTGTATAAATGCTCCTACTCGTTATAAAACAAAAATAAAGATTTGGAGGAATGTAAAATGGAAACAAAATCAGGATTACTTTATTCAAACGATCACGAGTGGGTTAAAGTTGAGGGTGAAAAAGCATATGTAGGAATTACAGATTATGCACAGCATGCTTTGGGAGAAATCGTTTATGTTGAATTGCCAACAGTTGGTGACCAGATCAATTCCGGAGAAGTTTTTGGAGTTATAGAATCTGTAAAAGCAGCTTCCGATTCATATCTCCCTGTTTCCGGGAAAGTGCTTGAAGTAAATGAAGCATTATCCGATTCACCACAGCTTATAAATGAAGATTGTTATGGAAACTGGATTGTTCTAGTTGAATTAACTGATAAAGCTAGCATCGATGCCCTCATGAATGAGCAGGAATACAAGGAATTTTGCAGTAAGGAGGCTTAATATGCATAGATATATGCCAAATACCGAGGCCGACGAAAAGCTGATGCTTGACAGCATCGGAGCAAAGTCCGTCGAAGATTTATTCGTAGATATACCAGCTAAACTCCGACTTGGTAGAAAGCTTGATATAGGCAGCGCTCTTTCAGAGCTGGAGCTTTCCAGCCACATGAAGAATCTTAGCGCTTTAAATAAGAGCACAGACGATCTGGTCTGTTTCCTGGGAGCAGGAGCTTACGACCACTATATACCTTCCATCGTAAGACATTTGGCAATGAGATCGGAGTTCTATACTGCATATACTCCCTATCAGCCGGAGATAAGCCAGGGAACACTGCAGATCATTTTCGAATATCAGACGATGATTTGCAGCTTAACCGGCATGGATGTCACTAATGCCTCCATGTATGATGGAGCAACCGCCTGTGTTGAAGCCGCAATGATGGCAGTAGAGCAAGCAAGAAAAAGCTCAGTAATTGTGTCAAAGACAGTACACCCGGAAGTCAGAAAAGTACTGAAAAGCTATCTGAGATTCCGCGATGTAGAGGTTATTGAAGTTGATATGGCAGACGGTGTGACTGATGTTGAAAAGTTGAAGACTCTTGCAGCTGCAGGTACTGCCGGTGTTATTGTACAGAACCCCAACTTCTTTGGAATAATTGAGGACCTAACTGAAGTTGAGAAAATAACTCATGAAAACAAAGCAGTACTGATAGATTATGTAGACCCTATCTCTCTTGGAATACTGAAAAGCCCCGCGGAGTTAGGTGTAGACATAGTTGTAGGAGAGGGACAGTCCTTAGGCAACAGCATGAGCTTTGGAGGACCTTATTTAGGATTCCTCGCCACTACCTCCAAGCTGATGAGAAAAATGCCCGGAAGAATAGTAGGACAGTCTGAAGATGTTGATGGCAAGAGAGCCTTTGTACTTACTCTTCAGGCTAGAGAACAGCATATACGCAGATATAAGGCAACCTCTAACATCTGCTCCAATCAAGGACTTAATGCCCTTATGGCCACAATTTATATGACTACAATGGGTAAGGAAGGCCTCAAAGAAGTAGCAGAACAATGCACGAAGAAAGCCCATTACGCAATGGCACAGCTTACAAAGAACGGAAAGTTTAAGCCGTTGTTTAACAAGCCATTCTTCAAGGAATTCGCTGTAGTTGGTGAAGCTTCAGGCAGCAAGGTTAATAGTGAACTCATGAACCAGAACATTCTCGGTGGCTTTGAGCTGGATAAGGAGTATCCTGAATTAAAGAACGGATTGCTGTTGTGCGTTACCGAAAAGAGGACAAAAGAACAGATTGATAAGCTGGCCCAGGCAATGGAGGTAGTAAGATGAAGGATTACAATAAGCTGATTTTTGAGCTTTCAAAAGAAGGAAGAAGAGCCTATAGTCTACCCTCCTGTGATGTTCCTGACACTGGACTGGACAGTATAATTCCTGCAGCTTTCTTAAGTGAAAAGGAACTTGACCTGCCGGAGGTTAGTGAAGTAGACGTGGTAAGACACTTTACAAATCTCTCAAATAAGAACTATGGTGTGGACTCAGGCTTCTACCCGCTGGGTTCTTGCACCATGAAATATAATCCTAAAATAAACGAAGATGTGGCTGCTTTGGGCGGGTTCAGCAATATCCATCCTCTCCAGCCTGTGGAAACCGTGCAGGGAGCTCTTGAGCTTATGTATGAGCTTGACACTATGCTTTCAGAGATAGCAGGTATGGAAAGAGTTAGTCTCCAGCCCGCTGCCGGAGCTCATGGTGAGATGGCAGGACTAATGATTATCAAGGCATACCACGATAGTCGTAATGACAGCAAAAGGAACAAAATAATAGTTCCCGACTCTGCCCACGGAACAAATCCAGCCAGCGCCGCTGTTGTTGGTTTTGAAATAGTGGAAATAGAATCCGATGAAAATGGAGCTGTTAACCTTGAAAAGCTTAAGGCAGTGCTAAACGACGAGATTGCCGGCTTGATGCTGACAAACCCCAGCACACTTGGCCTTTTCGAGCAGAACATAAAGGAAATAGCTGACCTTGTCCATGAAGCAGGAGGACTGCTTTATTATGATGGAGCTAATGCAAATGCAATAATGGGAATTGCAAGGCCTGGAGATATGGGCTTTGATGTAATCCACCTTAATTTGCATAAGACCTTCTCTACTCCTCATGGTGGAGGCGGACCAGGAAGCGGACCGGTAGGAGTCAAAGGCGATCTTGTTAAATTCCTCCCTGTTCCTGTTATAGAGAAAAAGGGTGATTCCTATGTACTGGACTATGATAGACCTTACTCCATAGGCAAAGTCAAGAACTTCTATGGTAATTTCGGAGTGGCTGTTAAGGCCTACGCCTACATACTCTCAATGGGTGGTGAAGGCTTGAAGGAAGTAAGTCAAAGGGCAGTACTCAATGCGAACTATATGATGAGCAAGCTTAAGAACCATTACGATTTGGCAATAAAACAGGTATGCAAGCATGAGTTTGTTTTGGCCGGACTTCTGGAAAACGAGAATCATCTTTCTACCCTGGATGTTGCTAAACGTCTTCTCGACTATGGCTATCATCCTCCAACAATTTACTTCCCGCTCATAGTACATGATGCTATCATGATAGAGCCTACAGAGACTGAAAGTTTGGAAACTCTTGATACCTTCATCGACATAATGATTAAAATTGCCGAAGAAGCAAAAGAAAATCCGGAAATATTAAAAACAGCTCCTCATGATACAAAGGTAAGAAGAGTAGATGAAGTTAAAGCAGCAAGAAACCTTATAGTAAAATGGGACGGCAATAAACAATAGAGTTGAACAGTTAATACCCTCCTCTGCAAAGTGGAGGGTATTAACAAATAGTAGGTATAAAGGAGCGAATCTTATGAACCCTTTTTTGAAAAAGCTGGTTGACCAAAAATTTATGACTGAAGCACATGGTAATTATATTGAAGAAGCAGTTATGAGAAAGGACTCCGTAATAATTTCAGGGCATAAGGGCTTTGGAATCCTTCCCTTAATGGCAACTGTCAGTGCAACAGCTAAAAGCAATTTTAAAATCAAACAGGTAAAAGGCTTTGAAGACCTTAATGATGAAGTTGATTATTATTTGATTGCAGATTTGAGTAACATTGATTATGCAAAACTTATTACAGATACGGTTTTAAAAACAAACTCAGCCTTTATAGCCCTTAAGGATCCCGACCATCCGTATTCAGTTCTTAAAATATTGGGCGATGCTTATAAGGTTAACGGGGATACCTCAAAGGTGTATCAGCTTATTGAGTGTGTAAAGCTTGATGGTGTCCCACAACTTTCAAAAATTACTCAAATTACTTTAAACGAAAATGGGAAATTGGTAAAAGCTGATTCTTAAACATTTGAATACCCTCTGCCTGTAAATGCGGAGGGTATTCCCAAATTGTAGGTACAGCAGACGGCCTATCTGTAAAGGAGTTGAAGGAATTGAAGTTAAATGTATTGCATTTAGGAAGATGTGATTATCAGAAAGCATGGGACATGCAGCATGACATACTGGAGAAAAGACAGAAGGGTGAAATTGGAGATACTTTAATCCTGGTTGAGCATCCACCTGTCATTACACTAGGAAGGAACGCTGTAGATTCCAACGTGGTTGTGCCTGAGAAATACCTGAAGGATAATGGAATCGGAATATTTAATATTGAGCGCGGCGGAGATGTAACCTACCACGGCCCAGGCCAGATTGTTGGTTATCCGATTGTGGGCTTAAGAGATAAAGGCATCGGCATCAGAGAGTTTGTAGAAAAGCTTGAGGTAACTTTTATTAAACTGCTCAAAGAAAACTATGATATCGATAGTGGTATAAACCCTGAATTCCCTGGGGTATGGGTGGGAAGTAACAAGATCACTGCCATTGGTCTGGCAGTAAAACGTGGCGTTACAATGCACGGTTTTGCCTTTAATGTGAACACAAACCTGGAGCATTTTAAGCTTATTGTGCCATGCGGAATATCCGGCAAGGGTGTTACCTCCCTGCAGCAGCTTACAGGGAACAGCTTAGACTTTAATAAAGCCAATGAAATGGTACTTGATTACTTTTGCAGGACTTTTGATTATGATGGCTCGGAAGAGCTGTCCCTTTAAGTATACTTTGGGGGGTAGAACATATGGAAATGAAAAGAAAGCCCGAGTGGCTTAGAATAGATATGAACAAAGGGCGAAGCCTGGATTATGTAAAAGAGATTCTTCAGCGCTTCTCCTTGAATACAGTATGCGAAGAAGCAAATTGCCCCAACCGAATGGAATGCTTCAGCAAAAAGACTGCAACCTTTATGATACTGGGCAGCCAATGCACCAGAAACTGCCGTTTCTGCAACGTTACCCATGCAGAACCGCAGACTGTTGACCCCGAGGAGCCGCAGAATGTTGCCAAAGCTTCTCTTGAGCTTGGACTGAAGCATGTTGTCATAACTTCTGTAACTCGGGATGACTTGCCTGATGGTGGAGCTAAACACTTTTCCAAGGTTATTAAAGCAATAAAAGCTCTAAAAAGCGATATTGTTGTAGAAGTGCTGATTCCTGATCTGCGTGGGAGCTTCGAAGCGTTGGAGACAGTGGTAAAAGCAAAACCTGAGATATTGAATCATAATGTCGAGACTGTGCCAAGGCTATACTCTGAAGTTCGTCCCGCAGCCTTGTATGAGCGCTCCCTGGAGCTCTTAAAGTGGGTAAAGACAATAGACAGCAGTGTTCTGACCAAATCCGGAATCATGGTAGGCCTTGGGGAGAAAGAAGAAGAGGTCATTGAAGTATTCAAGGATCTGCGCTTGGCAGGCTGCGATTTCCTGACTGTCGGACAATACCTGGCTCCAAGTTCAAAGCACTATCCGGTAGTAGAGTATGTGTCGCCGGAGGTTTTCAAAATGTATAAGGAAAAGGCCTTGAGCCTTGGCTTCTCCTTTGTAGCATCAGCTCCTCTTGTAAGAAGCTCCTATAATGCAGCTGAGATGCTTGAAGGAAAATAATTAAAAGAACTTACTGTCAACTACACTGACAGTAAGTTCTTTTTAGTCTTCAGCTCTATTTCTTTACAACCGGTATCCATACTTCGCAGAGGTAATCTTCAGCGGTAGTATCACCCAGAGGATAAACCTCCAGCTCAGGGGCTTCCGCATGCTCGTAGCCTGTTGCCGGAAGCCATTCCTGGAACACTCTGTCCCATACCTTCTGTATAGCTCCCGGCAAGGGTCCTATTGAAGGAAATACAGCCCAAGTTGCTGCAGGTAATTTCCTTATTGTTAAACCGCTGTCCGTTATGTCACCATTATATTCCACTGCAATCATGTATGACATCATTTCCTTCTCATACTCCATATCCATACATATACCCAGCAGATCTTTACCCTGTGATGCGGTACATAGCTTATCAACCGTGCCATCCTTGTAGCATTCCCCCCAGAATTCGGGAATGCGCCTGCGGTTTTCTCCATCCTTGTAAGAAACCCGTATAACCTTGCCTATTACCTCATATTCTTTTCTCTCTACTATTCTATAGTCCATATCTTTATCCCCTTTCAATGATAAGTGGAAGGAAATCCGTGGGTACGCCTTGAGATTTGCTCCCGGCTCGCGCGCGGCGGAAGGTGTTGTCCCATGTACCCGACGGAAGGCTTTGGCAAAGGACTCAGGGCTGTCATAACCATACTTAAGTGCAACATCCAGCACTCTTGCATCTGATGACATCGCTAGCTCCTGCGCAGCTAAGGTCAACTTCCTTTTACGCATGTATTCAGCCACTGTCATCCCTGTTAGCATATGAAACATTCGTTGGAAATGAAATGTTGAAGAATATGCAGCTTTTGCTATTTCTTCGATATCCAACTGCTCTTCCATATGCTTTTCCATGTAGTCAATGGCATCCATCATTCTATCCAATAGTTCCAAAGCATTCCCTCCTTTCATTGATATCGTAACATTATAAAATCGAAGTTTCCTGTCTTCCCGTGCTTTTAGGTGACAGGTTCAACCTCACCTACTTTTCCCTTTGGGTTTCATGCTTCAATAGTAGCAGCTGCTTAACATCGTTTAGCTGCAATTCACTTTTTACCTGAAGCATCAACCATAGAGTCCCGTTGAAAGGCTTTGCTGTTCTGATTTTCTGAAGGACTTCTGCCGTAAATTCTTCAGACAAAGCCTCAATTACCGGCAGTAAATCCAGTTTAATTACAACCAAGGCAACAAATCCGTCCTTTTCAGGATAAAGTGTACAAAGAGACTTGCCTGACTTCTGATACTTCACATTCCAACCGGGCTTTCCCGAACATATGCTGTGCATTATCTTAGGTGAAGCCTTGTATCTCTGCTGGATGAAATGGTTAATCTGCCTCCACAGCTCCCGCGCAGGCAGATTGATGTAGTCAATAATTTCATCGTAGGCAGGCATATGGCTTGCATCAAGAATGATGTCTTTTTCAACCATATAATCGCCCCCTCCTTTATTGTTAAAGTTATCTGGCGTATGTAATGAGGTTGGGCTTCCTGTCCGGCACATAGACACCAACATCATTCTTATACCCAAGGGCAGCAGAGAAGTAAGGCTTGTAGCCCACAGGTATTTTCAGTTCTCTACGCAATTCGTTACCTTGTGGCGAGTTTAATGCAAACATGACAAAGTAAATCCAGCATGACCCCAGCCCTATAGACTCTGCAGCCAGGAGCAAGTTCTGGGTAGCAGCGGCGCAGTCCGGCTCCAGGGGTATTGGGGCCTCCTCGCTGCCGGAGATTATGACCAACGTCGGTGCACCGTAGATACAATTGTACTCCTGATCATTGGCTATTTCATTTAATCCTTCCATATTCATCTGCTTAGCGGCTTCTTTAGCTGCATGATTCAATTTATTCAGCAGCTCTTTGTTTTGGATTACGGAAAAATGCCATGCCTGATCTCCGGCATTCGGAGCATACATCCCCGCTTCCAGTACCGCCTGCAATTCTTCCTCCTTGATCTGTTCATCCTTAAAGCTTCTGATGCTCCTGCGCTGTTTAATGACTTTTAGGGTCTCATTTGCAATCATCAAATCATACCTCCAATATTCGTATTTTATTGATTTCATCATAGGCAGTATGCTGTTTAGGCTTCCTCCACCTTAAAGCGGAGAACCGTCTGCAGCTTTTCTACTTGAGTCTTTCTTGCGTCAGAAAGATAGATTTCTCTATGAATCTTAGACATTCTCTTTAGGTTATTTGCCTTACAAAAATCCTCCATCCTGGCAAAGGACCCCGGCTCATTGTCATATGAGCCTAAATGCAGCATTTGAACACACATTCCATCTTCTATCCTTTCAAACCTTGCTTTGGACAGTATTGGATTCTTTGTCTTTTTTGCCGTACTTTCCAAAGCTGCTTGTGCTATCTCATCTGTAACAAAGTCAGGCTGCCTTATCATTATTGTATATATCAAGCTGTCCTTATCCAATACTTCTAATCCTCGTGCTTCTGGAGCCAAATCCCAGATTCCCTCTAAAGGGAAAACTGTATATTCAAAATACCCTTCCGGAGTCACACCCTTCTTAGGCATCATTTTCACTGCATATGAAAGTGAGTACAATACCCCTACTGCTTCAGCGAACTCCTCGCTGTTCGGATTTCCTTTTCCATCGAACATGAAAAACTTCATGGAAGGCACCCTCACTATCCCAGGCTGATTCTTCGGCAAATATAATTCTTTGCCTTGCTTTTTCCATTCATACTTCATAAAAGCACCTCACATCCTCACTTTACTTACTTGATTATAACACTGCATACATGACAGCTGTATGTCATATTACTTAAGAATATTTTTCGTAGATTTTCTTTGAAATATCTGCAAGTATTTCCCGAATATGAGGAGGATTTATTACCTCCACTCCCATTCCGAAGCTCAAGATAAAACCATAGAGCCAGTTGTTTTCCGGAAGCAACATCTTCACTAGAAATCTTCCGTCCTCCAGCTTCTCCATGTCTTCGCCATACCAATCTGTAATAATGCTTTCTAGCTCTTTTTCAAATATAAGTTCCAGAGAAATCATATTTTCAGTAGTTTTCCACTGATCCTCATAAGTAAGCTGTCCCATGGATACCTCCCTGGGTTCATAACATATGTCCAATGGCACAAGCTCTCTTATTCTTGAGAGCTTAAAGAGCCGGAAGTCCTGACGAATATGGCACCAGCCATATAGATACCACTTCTGCCCTTTGAGCACCAGAGAATAAGGCTCAACTCTGCGGCTTGTCCTCTTCCCTTCGAAATCTATGTATGCAAATTCTATTTCCTTATGATTTTCTATTGCCTTCCGAATGTCCGCCACGCTTTCCTTCAAGAGCTCATTAGCTCCCCAGGGGGATAAATCTATCACAAGCTGTTTCACCTTAGAATCCAGGTTCTCTAACTGTGATGCGGGCATTATATTCCGGAGCTTCTCCATTATAATTCCTTGCCTGCTGTCGGGTATTGTTCCGGCAATACCGCTTAAGGTGGATATAATAGTAGACATATCGTCCTCTGTGAGTACACTTCTGTCCAAGCGATAACCATCAGCAATACCTATTCCTCCATTTGCCCCCTGATACGTAACAATAGGTATTCCCGCAAGATTTATAGTCTCAACATCTCTAAGTATTGTCCTGACAGAGACATCAAACATTTCTGCCATTTCCTTGGCTTGTACCTTTTCTTTTCTTAATAATAGCACTAGAATAGAAACCAACCGGTCAAGCTTCAATTTAACACCACCAGTACAAATGAAAAATCTCGTATAGTTATTGTAACTATACGAGATTATCACCTTATTATCCTCTTCTGAGCAGGAACTTTTTTAGGATCTTTGCCTTCAAACACCCCACGCAGTCTCCCGAGTGAATAGCCTGCGGCAATGGGCACCAAGCCTAAAAACAACAGGTAAAATCTTAGGGTTGAGGGAGCATTAAACAAGGATAGAAGTACAATCAGTATCAATGCACTTATTGCCCTTCCGCTATTTAGTACCAGATCTTTATTTATCATATATTCTATTCTCATATCTTCCTCATGATTCCGGTTTATCACATTAAAGGTGGCCGAGTTCAGCTGTATAAGGAAAAACGGCAGAAGGAAGGCATCCATCATTATATAGAATACAAGAGTCCCATATACGACATTGACTGTTAAGGCCAGTACTGCTATGGATGATCCCAATACACCTATTAGAATAGACAGCCTTCTGTGAGGCGGCTTTATCACCCTCTGTACAAGGACATATGATGCAGAAGACACCAACGAGCTGATAAGCGTGAGTTTTCCCAATGAGAGCTCACTTTGGGTTGCCTCAATAGTCAGTATGTTCACCAGAAAGACGATAATCACATCTCTGAATCCCCATAGGGTGGTGGAGGTTCTAACAATACTCCATTCCTCGCAATTTCGTGAGAAGGCCTTTTTGAAATCCAGCTTGCGTCCATAGCTTTTGCACCTTAGCAGTAAACTTACCAGCGTCAAGACCACAAATGTGGTCAATGTCATGCTAAAAACCAGGTTGTAGCCCTTTACCCCGTTATATATGCTGATTATATAAGCAGAAATCATAGGTGAGATTGCAGCAGCTACCCCAGCCGAACATCCATTGAAGCCATTGAAGGTATCCCTGTTGTTCATATGAGTGAAGTCAAAGCTGAGGGTATTGAAAGCGAGCCAGTAGAACCCTGTAGCCATTCCATAGATAATCCCCAGAAAGTATATATAGTACGTGCCTTTGCTGCCCCAAAATAATATCAGCATGAAAAACAGCACATAAGTGATCAGCCCAATTCGCAAGGACCAGATCCCGTTTTTCCTTTTTGCCAGTATTCCCGCAATAACAAAGGTTATCGGTGTAACTATATAATGCGTCAGATGGTATATTGCGATTACCACATAGTCATTTGTCTGCTTCCAAAAGAATACGTTCACAAAAATATTTGATAACCCCATGGCAAAAGTAAATAAAGCGCTTATAATCAACAAAATCTTAGCTTCTTTACACATAAGTTCCTCTCCTTGGCTTTCGTCACACTCTTTTATTATTTACACAATGCCTTACTATATCTAAATCAATTTTTAGCAAAGCTTCCAATTAATTAAAAAAGAGCGCCCTTTTTAGGACGCTCCCAATAACATGTTTTGTGCAAACCGACTAAGCACTCCTTTTCGAGCCTTGGGCAAGCAGCACAAGGCTGTTAACCAGTACAAAGACGATACCCAAGCCTGCAAGACACTTTATTGCAAAAACCAGTGAATATTTGTCCCCAATTAGTCCCACAAGCGGGAATACCGTTATCATGAAGAAACTGAACACCATACTTGCAAAGGAAAGAATCGTGGCACGGTTCTCACTTGGTATCATCTTGTTTATATAGTCGCTCATGGCAACATAAACAATCTCCTCTGTTATCATCAGAACAATAAAGAATATAAAGTGGTATGAGCTAAATGCAATTCCCCATAAGCATGCCACCGTTACGAAGGGTACAATAAGCAGGATGCCTTGCTCTTTTATCACTTTTTCTATTCTGTGCACCTGGGGTGCCGTCAAAGCTGAAACCAGATATGCCGCAGCATAAATAACACCTATTACTGCCTCATTATAGCCATCACCCTTCAGAAAGTTCTGCAAATAATAGAAAATACAGGTGCAAAAGGTAAGTATTATCTCTGTGAATACTATCAGAAACCCTATCCTAGGGTTTTTCCTGACAACCTTCATGCTCTCCTTGAGCTGTTTTACAAATATATTCCCCTTCTCTTCTGTCTCATGCCTCCTGCCAATTGATGGTTCCTTAAAGCTGAAGGACTGCAACAGAGCGGCAGCCCCTATAATAATTGTAAGAGTAAAGGCTATGCCATAGCTTTTTGTTGCCATATAGCCCCCAAGCAAGAAGGACACAATACCGGCAACCTGATAGAATACTTCCTTAATGCCGGATATTTTCATGTATTTGTCTTCTTCCCCTATTTCCTTTAAGGAATCATATAAAAGGGCATCACCGGCACCTGACTCCAGATTATAGGATAAGGCTGTGAACACAAAGGATATTGCAAACCAAAGGAAGCTGTCAGCTGCAAGCAGTATTATGACACTGATGAGCGAAAGCACCCGTCCGCATACCCTGCTTATCTTCCTGCCGAATATGTCCGCTATAGCTCCCGTAGGAACCTCCATGAAAAACGAGGTTATGTGGAATACTGTCTCCAATAATCCCAATTGGGTGAGGCTCATGCCTTTGCTGGCCAGGTATATCATCCATATCCCTCTGGTCAGGTCGATATTCTGAAGCAAGGTATATATATAATTTTTGCTTATATTTTTCTTTAACTGAATTTTATAATCCATAATTTCATTCTCCTTAAACGCAAAAAATCCCTAAGTAAAACCTTACTTAGGGATTAAAGCTATCAAATTTTATTAGTAAAGTCCCGTCTTTTAGTTTACATAATATTCAATTTTGGATACACTTTTCCCTTGTGCTCCAAAATCCCCTGTAATTGCATGTGCATTAGCCAGATATTCAATTATTCCAGCGTTAATGTTTACCATTTTTCTCACCCGTTTGAATAATATAGCTTTATTGTAATATATTTTCTTTCCTGCTTCAAGGATTTTTCATATTATACAGCCTTTATATATTATAATGTAGCTCTCCGAAGCTATATGTGATATAATATTTTGGTGTTTAAAAATTTAACTAGTTAAAGGGTGGTATTAGTTTTGATCAGTACAAACAATGTAAGCCTTAGATATGGCGGACGAAAATTATTCGATGACGTTAATATAAAATTTACTCCAGGCAATTGTTATGGCCTCATAGGCGCCAACGGAGCAGGAAAATCCACATTTCTTAAAATCCTTTCCGGAGAAATTGAACCAAACACAGGAGACGTGTCAATAACTCCCGGTGAAAGACTTGCGGTTCTTAAGCAGGACCATTTCGAATTTGATGAATCCCAAGTGCTGGAAACAGTTATAATGGGTCACAGCAGACTTTATGCAATAATGAAAGAGAAGGACGAACTCTATGCAAAGGAAGACTTCTCTGACGAGGACGGAATGAGAGCTTCAGAGCTGGAAGGTGAGTTTGCGGAGCTTAACGGTTGGGAAGCTGAGTCTGAAGCAGCAACACTTCTTACAGGCTTAGGAATAATGGAAGCGTCTCACACTATAAAGATGAAAGAGCTGAATGGCTCAGATAAAGTTAAGGTGCTTCTGGCTCAGGCTTTATTTGGTCATCCACATATTCTGCTTCTAGATGAGCCAACAAACCATTTGGATCTTAAGTCTATAAAATGGCTTGAAAACTTCCTTTTGGATTTTGAAAATACAGTCATCGTAGTATCCCATGACAGACACTTCCTGAATAAAGTGTGTACACATATGGCAGATATTGACTATGGCAAGATAAAGATATATGTCGGCAACTACGACTTCTGGTATCAATCCAGCCAGTTGATGCTGCAAATGTCCAGAGACAAGAATAAAAAGACGGAAGAAAAGATGAAAGACCTGCAGGAATTCATAATGCGCTTCAGCGCCAATGCATCGAAGTCAAAGCAGGCGACTTCCCGTAAGAAACAGCTGGAAAAGCTTACTCTTGAGGACATACAGCCCTCTTCCAGAAAGTATCCCTTTGTGGGGTTCAAGCCGGACAGAGAAGCTGGCAACGAGCTGTTGACTGTTGAAAACCTTTCTAAGACTATAGACGGCAAAAATATATTTAATAATATCAGCTTCAGAATCAACAAAGGTGACAAGATTGCCTTTGTCGGTCATGATGGCATCGCTAAGACAACACTTTTCAAAATACTAATGGGTGAGTTGGAGGCTGACAGCGGGGAATTCAAATGGGGTGTCACCACTTCACAGTCCTATTTCCCTAAAGACAATGCCGAGTTCTTCGCTGATGTGGATATGAACCTGGTGGATTGGCTGAGACAATATTCTGAAGACAATGCGGAACAGAAAACTGAAACCTTTATTAGAGGCTTCCTTGGAAGAATGCTCTTCTCCGGAGAAGAAGCACTTAAAAGTGCTAAAGTACTCTCCGGAGGTGAAAAGGTTCGCTGTATGCTTTCCAGAATGATGCTCTCCGGTGCGAATGTACTGCTTCTTGATGAGCCAACCAACCATTTGGATCTTGAGTCCATAACAGCAGTCAACGAAGGTCTCACAAACTTCCCCGGTACGATACTGTTTGTATCCCATGACCATCAGTTCATATCGACCATTGCCAACAGGATAATGGAGATAACTCCTAAAGGCCTTGTTGACAGACAGATGAACTATGATGAGTACTTGGACAATGATGATTTGCAGAAGCAGATAGAAGAGATGTACAAATAGAAAATATGATAATCACACAATAATCAGAAATTTTCAAAAACTCTCTTGACATATAATAACTTCTGGAGTAGAATTTATAGAAATCAGTAATACTAAAATATAGTTGAGTATAAATACGATGATTGGGAAGAGTAGACCATATTCGGTCATTAGAGATGGAAATCCACCGGCTGAAAGATTTCCTTGGCACGAAGGGTTGAAAACCACCCAGGAGTTTCATTCTGAAATACCAGTAAGAATCGACGTTCGCTGCGTTAAAGCTTTGAGTGGGTTATACCAATTTGGGTGGAACCACGGGAGAATTATGCTCCCGTCCCTTTCAGGGACGGGAGTTTTTTGTATTCAAATTTATAAATAAATATTAACAAATACGATGATTGGGAAGAGTAAACCAGGTTCGGTCATTAGAGATGGAAATCCACCGGCTGAAAGATTTCCTTGGCACGAAGGGTTGAAAACCACCCAGGAGTTTCATTCTGA